>Ga0302319_10001419_pt1 | contig 53422 bp, 44 predicted proteins | sample Bog_T0_2_FD_203319 | JGI IMG/M metagenome (GOLD analysis project Ga0302319, IMG submission 203319) | Peat permafrost microbial communities from Stordalen Mire near Abisko, Sweden - Bog_T0_2 | ecosystem: Environmental > Terrestrial > Soil > Wetlands > Peat | place: Sweden: Abisko, Stordalen Mire...
AGCACGCAGCCGAGGATGAGTCGCTGTGAAAGGTTGAGCATTGCCCGGTCTCCATACCGGTTGTTCTGTGTTTCAACTATTGTCGCGGAAGGACCATCATTCCGCAAAGCGCAGATTGCTATTCGGCCCAGAATCGTTGACGTTTTGATCGTTCGAGTTTTTCTCTGGAACCTCGCACACCGACAGCGACTGGTTGTGCCAGCGGCAGTCGAGCCCGGCGGGCCAGGGGTACCTGACCAGCACCCACGTCACGCCGAACTGGTTTCGTAGCCGTTCAAAATCTTGCAAACCAAAGCTCTTCCAACCCTGTTGAGCCTCTACCTGAGTGTTCCAGAGCGGCCCAAGCTCCGGCACTTGGGTCACCACCGCGGAGTCCTTGATCGCATCTGCCAGTTGGCTGCGCTCGGCGAGCGCACGAAAGCTGTGGTAGTCCTCTTTGGGTAATGCAAGGTAGCGTGGGTCCAGGGCGAAGTACGCGTCTGTTGGCGTGTTCGTCCTGATCCATGCAAAGGCCTGCAGCCAGGGGTTGGCAGGGGCGCTTCCCGGCCATTCGATATGAGCGCTGTTGCCGAACTCCAGCCGTTGGGCCACAAACATTGCTCCATTAAAAATCACCAGAAAAACCGCCCAGCGCCATACGCTGCCCTTCAGCAGATACTTTCCCGCCAGGCAGCCGGCAATTAGAGCCATGAAAAAGTAAACGATCTGAAGGTAGCGCATGGGCTGGAGAGGCGTAAGCCGGATCAGCGAGGGAACGGCCAGCAGAGTCATCGCGATCGCCTGGCAGACCGCCGCATACACAAACACCGCCAGCGAAAAGCGCGCCAGCCTGGTCTGGCCGTGTTTGCTCGCCACACGCCACAACAGCCAGAACAGAAAGATTGGCGCCAGCGCGCCCAGCCACTCGTACCACGTCCATTTGTACAGGTAATAGTAGGTGCGTGTATCCAGCGCCTTCTTCCACAACGGATTGGGCGACTCAAAGATCCAGCCCAGGGGCACGGCGGCGGCCAGCGAGGCCGCACTCGGAGCCCTGTGCCACGAGCTCACCCACAAACGAACCGGCTCTGACAGGCAGGCGCCAAGAAAAAAGCAGAAGCAGACTCCCGCCGCAGCCATGATGGGATGAATCAGCAGTGCGATGGCAAGCAGCGGTGCGGCCTGCCATCGCCTGTCCTCAAGGACGCGCCAAACCGCCAGCAGAATCAGCGCGGTTGCGGCATTGCGGGCGTGCAGATGCTGGTCCAGCAGAAAAAGCCCCGTTCCCGCAACCGGCAAAGTGAACATTGCTGCTACCATCGCCGTGCCGGCCCAGCGAGCCCGCTCCTCTTCGAACAGGGAACACGCAATCCTCCAGCAGGCAAACACCACAATGGCAATCGCCGCCAGTTGCCCGGCCAACTCCATCACCGCGACCGGCATGCCCGTGAGCCGCACCGCGCTGGCCATGATCTTATCGAAATAACTCGCCTCAAGCTGGATGCGGAAGAACTCCGCGTCGTGCGGGTAGAGCGCTGGATTCAGGTCCATCTTGACTGCGGAGAGATAAAGTCCGTCGTCCTCGAGGCCGGGGTGATAGCCCATCACGGCAAATCCGAGAAGCGTGAAGCACAGGAGCAGCCATGCGCTCCGAAATCTGCGTTTTGCGGTCAAATCCAGAACTCTCTTTTGGTTGTGCTCTAAGACCGTCTGCGTTTCTTGGGATTGGAATCGGCGGTGTGAGTCTACCGCTTTAAGCGGCATTTCCCCGTTTCCTTATTTCTCTATAAATCCCGTATACTCAAACGAAGAATGTCGTCAGTCGTGATAGATCCATCGTACATGCCGGTAGACGGCCCGGCAACGCATGCCCAGTCTTTAGCGGCCAAGGCGGAGCGTGCCCCTGAGAAGCTAGCTCTGGTCATCCCCACACTGCGCGAAGCTGACAACATCCGCAGCGTGATCGATCAGGTCCGCGCGGTGCTCGATCCCCTCGCCATCCGCTATGAAATTCTGATCGTCGACGACGATAGCCGCGACGGCACTGAGGAGATCGTCAATGCGATCTCCCAGATCGATCCGCGTGTCCGTCTGCTCATCCGCAAAGGGCAGCGCGGCCTATCCGGCGCAATTCTCTACGGCTGGCAAAACACGGATGCATCGATCGTCGGTGTCATGGATGCCGACATGCAGCATCCTCCCGATCTGCTTCCCAAGCTGGTGGCATCGGCGCTCGCAGGGCACGATCTGGTCATCGGCAGCCGCTACACGCCTGGTGGCTCGCTCAACGACTGGAACAAGCTGCGAAAGCTTATCTCCGAGGCCGCCGTCGCCGTCACCTGGCCCATCCAGCGCACAGGGCTCCGCGCCAAAGATCCAATGTCAGGGTTTTTCTTTGTGCGCCGCCAATGTATCGAGCGGATTCCGTTCCAGCAGAGCGGCTTCAAGCTGCTGCTTGAAATCCTGGTCCGCGCCAACATTCACTCGGTCGATGAGATTCCCTTCGCCTTTGGGCTCCGGAGCCGCGGTGCAAGCAAGGCAAGCATCAAGGTCGCTGTCGATTACGCGCGCCTGCTGGTCCGCCTCTACGCCAGCCGCCTTCATCTCACCCGCGACTAGTTTCCTGAACGCTTGATCTTGTGACATGATTGGGTGCCCCAGGTCTGGATTTTCAGACCTGGGAATGCACGAACACAAGGTCCGAAACTACGCGTCCGCGGACACATGTTGTTTTTGCAAATTCTAAATATTCGGCATCAGCATCCGCAGCAGCAGAAACCCCGCCACTCCCGCAAAGAAAACCAGCGCCATGCGAATCCCGGGTTCCCGATTCACCTCAGGCACCAGATCGCTCGCCCCCACATACAAGGCCACTCCGGCTGAGATCGGCATGCCGTACGGCAGCCAACTGGGAACCACTTCAATCACGGCTACGCCCAGCAGCGTTGCCGCCGCCAGTCCCACGGCCGAGTAGAAAGCCCAGGTGCGGCTGCGCCCGCTGGCCAGCATCACACTGGCCATCGTGAATCCCTCCGGCGCTTTATGCAGAAAGATCGCCATAAAAATCAGCCAGCCTAGCCAGTTCGACACTACGAATCCCGAGCCGATGGCCACCCCATCAAACAGCGCGTGAACGCTCAACCCGGCTAGCACCGACATGCCGGTGTGCCGGGAGACAAATTCCCCGTGGTGCGTTTCCTCACCGTAGTGGAAGTGACCGTTAATGGTGTGTTCGAGCAGGTGCACAATGCAATAGCCGGCCATGATAAAGATCGGCCCTTGCACCGGATTCAGCTTCAGGCTCTCCGGAGCCATTTCGATCAGCGCCACAGCCATGAGAAAGCCGGCGCCAAGAGCCACAAAGTAGCGCAGGTAGCGCTCCACACCCCGAGCCCGTACCAGCACGGCACCACCGGCAATGTCGGCCAGCGCGGCAACCGTGCCCAGAACCAGCGAAAGTCTATTCATGCGCCTTTGTTCCTAACCAATCGATTGCAAATCCAATTGAGTTGCCTGACCAGGTATCCGGTCGCATCGAGTAGTGTGCTGCCTATCTCGATCGAGCATTGAAACTGGGTGCCCCATCCTTCCGCGTTCTTTGCGGAAGGGTGGGAAAGCACAAACCTCAACCGGACCCGCGGCCTGACTCTGATCAACCAACAAATCATGGGTGCCCCAGGTCTGGATTTTCAGACCTGGGATAGCACAAACCCTACCCACTATGCCGGATGTGCATCACATCCCCGTCCTGCACAATGTATTCCTTGCCTTCCAACCGCAGCGTGCCTTTTGAGCGCGCGACTGCCTCCGATCCGGCTTCGAGCAAGGCATCCCAGCGAATGGTTTCCGCGCGGATGAAGTGATGTTCAAGATCGGTATGGATAGCTCCCGCGGCTTGCGGCGCTTTTGATCCCACAGGCACCGTCCATGCGCGGCATTCGTCTTCGCCCGCGGTAAAAAAGCTGATCAGTCCCAGCAGCTCGTAGCTCTTGCGGATCAGCCTTACCAGTCCGCTCTCGTGCAGCCCGTAGCTCGCCAGAAAATCCGCAGCTTCTTCGTCGTCCATCTCCGCCAGCTCGGCTTCAACTTTGCCGCAGATCGCGGTTGCGCCGGAGTTGGGACGTTGCGCAACGCTGTCCAGCTTAAAGCGGCTCACCGCCGAATCGAGATCGTCGCCCAGTGTCGTGCTCTCGCCGATATTCAATGCGTAGAGAATCGGTTTTTGCGAAAGAAACATGAATCCCTTGATGAGCTTCTTTTCGTCGGCCGTCATCTCCAGTTCGCGCAGCGGCTGCTCGTTTTCAAGCGCCACTTTCGAGCGCAGCAAGAGATCGTTCTCGCGCTCCAGATCGCCGGTGCGCATCTTCTTCAAATCTTTTTCCAGCCGCTCCAGCCGCTTCTCAATCTGGGTCAGGTCGCTCACCATCAGGTCGAACTCGACGCTGTTAATGTCGCGCAGCGGATCGACTGGCCCAACGTGCGGAATCGAATCGTCCTCAAATACGCGTAGCACGTGAATCAGCGCATCCACCTGGCGAAGGCCTGCAAGAAACGCAGTCTCTTTCAGCGCATCCTGGCCGATGGCCGCCACGTCAGCGTATTCGACCGTTGCAAAGGTGGTCTTCTTGGGCGAGTAGAGAGCCGACAGCTTTTCCAACCGCTCGTCCGGCACACGGGCCACGCCAATGTGCGCCTCGCGCGTGTAGCCGCGCTCTTCGAGCTTGGCCTTGGTCAGCATCTTGAACAGCGATGTTTTGCCCACCTGTGGCAGGCCGATAATTCCAGTTTTCATGATTGGTCCAAAGGGGCGTCGTCACGTCGCAATGCGCGCGGAAGGGCCTCTACGATGATACAGGAAGCACGCTCACGACCGTGCCGTCTCGGCCCACGCCACCAGTGCCACCGTGGCCACGCCCAGCAGCATAATGGCTTCTTCCACCAGTTCGCTGCGGTTGTGCAGCTTGTTAAAGTCCGCGGTTGTTGCGTTGCCCGCGTCCACTGTGTCGATGGCCCCGCCTGCAGCCATGCGGTCCCGTTCCATCGCCGGAATAATAGCGTACTGCGAGTAAACAGTGCAGCCGATCATCAGCACCACAAGGCACATGGGAGCCAGCACCGCGCGCGGCTTAAAGCGGCTCCATGCCGGCGCAAGCGCAAGCAGAGCCAGCACCACCATGCCCGACACCATTCCCATGCCATGCAGTATGCGCAGCAGTTGGCCAACAATCGTTCCAGCCGCGTGCGTGTCCGGGCGCAGCGTATTAAACGTGATCGCGGCCACGACAGGAAAAAAGATCTCCGCGCCCAGCCATACGATGAGAGCGAGATAAAGGATGGTGCGAAGAAGTGTCTTCATAATCGGCCTCTAGCCTTCCCTCAAAAGTGGGTGCCCCAGGTCTGGATTTTCAGACCTGGGATAGCACGAACTCAAGCTTGTCTTCTGTCTCCAATGTTCGCGTCAAGAATAAACGAGAAGCAACCGCAGATTCTTCGCTTACCACCCCCAAACTGAAGAACGTTTGGGGCCCCGTGCGCTCAGAATGACAGCGGCAAAAGCCTTAGAGACAGGATGCTGGGTGCCCCTGGTCTCGATTCTGAGACCAGGGATAGCACGAACTCAAGCTAGGTATCAACGCTTTCGAGGACCTATCCTCGATCCAGCGCCCGTTTCAGCACAATCTCCAAAGCCGCCTTCACACGCGCGTATTCGTCGCTGCTCAGCGTGCCGGCAATCTTCTCGCTCTCCAGTGCAAATAGCTCTTCCTTCAGTGCGTTCAGCAGTGCGGAGTTTTTTCCCGCCGCGGTTGCCGGAGCAGTGTAGGCCGCCACCGTGTGCGTCACTGCGGCCTGCGCCAGCGGTTGAGGCGCTTGTGCGACGCCACCCGCAGGCTTGCGCAGTAGCAGCGCCGCGCCCAGGGCCAGCAGCAGAGCCAGGCCGGACAAAATCCACCACTTGTACTTCGAGAGCGGATCGGGTGTATCGATGGGTGCGCCAATGCCTCCGCCAGGCTGTCCGCCGGGCTGCGCATTCGGCGTGCCCGCATCCGTGCCGCCCATGCCGTTCGCCTGCGAACCCTGGTCCTCGCGCGGCATCGATCCGGTGCCCGACACGGCAAACTCAATCGGCTTGTTCACCGGCGCATTCCTCAGCAGAAAGGTCTGCACGCCGGGATCTTCCTGCACTGACTTGAACTGCAATCCACCGCCGGCTGTGAGGCTCATGCTCTTGGGCATCAACACGGCCAGGTTGTCTGCCGGCAGTGACAGCACTGACTTGAAGTTGTACTTCCCACTCGAATAGGGCAGCGTGTAGCTGATCTGAAACAGCGTGTCCTTGTCGCCGTCATCCGGCTGAATAGGAAAGTTGAACGAGTAGTGACCCTTGGGGCCATCGGGCTCAAGCTGGCTCGATGTGGGCAAGCCGCCCGGCCGCTGCGCGCCGATCGAACCCATCACCGCATCTTCCGGCAGCACAATCTCAAACGACTTCCTGCTCCACTGCGTGGTCGGCGGCGAACTGGTGTTGTGTACAAAGTAGCGCTCGTCCACCTTGAGCTGGCCGTTCTCGGCCTCCACTTCAAGCACGTCGGCTTCAATAAACACGCCTTGCACCTTCGCCGCCACATCGTACACAGGAATATCTCCCGGCGTGTTGCCCTGTGGCGCGGCAATAAAGTATCCCGCCCCCTGGTGCGTCACGCGAACCAGGTACGGACCGTTGCCCGGCTCGTTGAGCGTGTATTTGCCGCTTGCGTTGGTGGTGGCGTGGGCCGCTTCGCCCATGCCCGCCTGCACGTCCACCAGCACAACGGTGTCGCCCGCCGCCGGCTTGCCCGTCGTCTTGTCGGTCACGGTGCCCGATACGGTTGCGGCCTGTGCCGCTGCGCCCGCAAACAGCAGGCTCAAAGCAAATGTGTAAAGAATCTTCTTCATCGTCGTTGTGCTTCCTATGCGTTCGTCAATGGTTGGTAACTAGTGTCATGTCTCTAAAACGCATGACAATACCGAGACTGTCATTCTGAGCGAAAGGGGCCCCGAACGCATTTCAGTTCGGGGGTGGTGAGCGAAGAATCTGCGGTTGCCTTTCGCGCATGTTGCAAAAAAGCATCGGTGATTGGTGACTAAACCTGCTGCAATGCATCGATCTCGGCTAGTAACTGCGCGGTTTCGCCTTCCAGAATCCCCCGCTGCACCTTGAAGTCCTCTTCAGGATATTTGCCGGCGCTGTATTCAAAGTTCAGGTCGCGCAGGTTTTCGTAGAGCTGTTCCTTGCGCTCCAGCAGATAATCGAGGCGGGTCTTTTCGCGCTGGCTGGCGAACACATTCTCCGGCCAAAAGGTGTAGACGAATACCGCAAACAGCAGCAGAAATCCGGCGATCAGGCCCTGGGTCTCAGTCATGGTTGTTGCCTCCATCCATGCCGGTCTCCCGGCGAATTCGTTCCAGGCGCTCACGCTGTTCCGGATCTGCGCCGATCGCATCGGCTGCCGCTGCCTGCGATCTTAGTCCGGCGATTCCCGACCATCTGCGGATCAGCAGAATCGTGCCCAGCAGCGCTGCGGCAAACACCGCAAACGGAGCAATCCACGCCACAAGATCGAAACCATGCGCAGTGGGCGCGGCAAGAACCGTGGCTCCGTACTTGCCAGTGAACTGCGAGAAGATTTCCTGGTCGCTCATGCCCCCGGCAATGTCGGTCTTCAGTTCGGCCAGCTCCTGGCCAGACGAAGTGCAACCGACGTGGTTGCACTCGCCCAGAATCTCCGCACAACCGCAGGTACACATCAGTCTGTGGCTCAAGTCATAGTAGCGTCCGCTGGGGCTGGTTGCGCCGATTGAGAAACAAACGGCCACGCACAGCACCGCCGCTTCCACGGTCTTCATCCAAAATGAAAAGCGAGGCGAAGTGCTCATCAGGCGCCCCCTTTCAGCGCCGGCTCCTGGGTTATCGGGCGCGCCGCGGGCACACGCAAAGAGGCCGTGGCCGGCGTAACGCTGGGGACCAGTGCAATAAATGTGCCGAAGACCAGAATCACCAGCCCCGCCCAGATCCATCCCACCAGCGGATTGAGGAAAGCCTTGATGATCGGTTGGCTGGTGTCTGGATTCGTGCCCTCATACACCACGTACAGATCCCAGCTCAGCGTCGAGTGGATGGCCACCATCGTCTGCGGCTGTCCGCTGGCCAGATACACACGCTTTTCCGGCGTCATCTGGAACTGCTTCTTGCCGTCACGGTAAACATCCAGCATCGCGTACTCTGAGTTGTAGTTCGAGTTCGCGTCCTGTGTCGCGCCCACCTGCTCAAGCATGTATGGGCCAATCGTCATGGTCTGGTGCAGCGCCAGCTCTTGTTCATTGTTCTGGTTAAACGCCGCGCCGGCCAGGCCCACCACCACAATCACCACGCCGATGTGAATCAGGTAGCCGCCGTACCGCCGCGTGTTGCGGCGCGTCAGCAGCCACAGTCCCACCGCCAGGTTGCGTCCCGTCTGCCGCGAGATGACCCCGGCTCCGCGCAAAAACTCCGACAAAATAGCGGTCATCACCGCAGCTGCCAGAGCGAATGAAACAACCGCATAAAAACTGCCGGTTGAGAACGAGCCGCCCTTCCACGGATTCGCGCCCGCGGCAAAGCACACAATCACCATGGCCCAAAGCGCAATCACCGGCAGCACAAAGTTGCGCCTGATCGCCCTGAGCGATGTAGAGCGCCACGGCAGCAGCGGTCCCACGCCGGTAAGAAACAGCAGAAACAGGCCAATGGGAACCGCCACGCGGTTATACCATGGCGCGCCCACCGTCACCTTGTTGCCCACCACGTATTCGCTCAGGATCGGGAACAGCGTTCCCCAAAGAATCACAAAGCACGCCGTGAGCAGCACCAGATTGTTGAACAGAAAGCTGGACTCGCGGCTCACCAGCGACTCAATATGCTGTTCGCTTTTCAGATGGCTGCGCTGCAGCACGTAGGTAAAAATGCACACCGCCAGCACAATCACCATGAAGGCAACAAACCAGTTGCCGATCGACGACTGTGCGAAGGCGTGGACCGAGCTAACCAGCCCCGCGCGCGTCAGCAGCGTGCCCAGCAGCGTCAGCAGAAAGGTTGAGAAGATGAGCCACACGTTCCAGCTCTTCATCATGCCTTTCTTCTCCTGCATCATTACCGAATGCAGAAAGGCCGTGCCGGTAAGCCACGGCATAAAGCTGGCATTCTCCACCGGGTCCCATCCCCAGTAGCCGCCCCAGCCCAGCACGGCGTAGGCCCAGTGCATGCCGAGAAAAATTCCCGCCGTCAAAAACAGCCAGGTCACCAGCGTCCACACCCGCGTAATCTTGATCCACTTCTCGCCCGGATAGCGCATCATCAGCGCGCCCAGCGCAAAGGCAAAGGGAACCGAGAAGCCCACATAGCCCAGGTAAAGCATCGGCGGGTGAATCACCATCTCCGGGTACTGCAGCAGCGGATTTAGTCCGTTGCCGTCGTCGGGAATCGCGCCCCGCAGCAGCGCAAATGGTGGCGCGGCAAAGACGAGCACCGCCAGAAAGAACACCTGGATGCCCGCCATGATGGTCCCTGCGTAGGCATACAGCTTTACGTCGGTTTTGTGCCGCAGCCGCAGCACAAACCCATACGTGCCCAACAGCCAGGCCCACAGCAGCAGAGAGCCCTCCTGCCCGCTCCACAGCGCCGCGAACTTGTACGCGCCGGGCAGGGCTCGGTTCGAGTGCTCCATGATGTAGGCAATTGAAAAGTCGTTGGTAAACACCAACCACACCAGCGCGAAGGCCGCGGCCGTAATGGCAATGAATCCCGCAATTCCAGCGCGGCGCGCCGTGTCGGCCAGCCGCTCCGGTGAAATGCGCGCAGGCTGCCCGGTTGCAATCAGCCGCAACGCCACAGCACCAGCCAAAAGGTTGTAGGCGGCCAACGCCAGGGCTATAAGAAGCGCAAAGCTACCAAATGTTGCCATGATGACTCCAGGATGATTCTCGCACGCAGGCGTAGGGGAAGAGTGCGTCCATATCAGGACAATTCTTATCCATCATAGGCCTTTTGCGTGTGATTTATCTCACACTAAGGGGCGATGCGGATATGAAGGTGTTTTTGGCAGGATGTAGTTGGTTTCAGGCGGTCTTGCGGCGGTCTTGCGCCATCAGTTGCGAGGCGATGGTCAGCAGCTTTTCGGCAATCACTGGGCGCGGCATAAAACTTACGCTGTCACCGGCAAAATCGCCGCTATCGTCGCCGTCGTCGCCAATCACCAGCACCGGCAGGCAGGGCATGCGCGTGTGCAGCTCCGCCACAAAATCCTCAACGGCGATGCCGGAGTGGTGGCTGCCTGACACCACCAGGCCCAGACCTCCGGCAAACTGCGGCTGTTCAAGCAGGCACAGCGCCTCTGCGGCATCGCCGACCCGTCTCACATCGGAGAATCTCCGCTCCAGAATGGACTTGCGCACCGACGCCTGCAACGGGTCGTCGTCCACCAAAAGAATTGTCGCCATTGTCCCCTAAACCGTCGAGTCACAATCGAGCTGTGTCTATCTATGGGATACGAACTAGCTACTACGATGTGAGGGAGTCGCGTGTGGTTGCCTGCCTGGGGCAGATTGGAAAGCCGAGGCCGGTTGCCCTGCGCAGGTCAGGCGACCTCAGCCGAAAAGAAACTCCTTTTCGCGCAGTTCCTTGATTGCGTCGCGCAGCTTGGCGGCCAGTTCGAACTCGAACTTCTTCGCCGCCTCGCGCATCTGTGTTTCCAGCTTGGCAATGTAGGCGTCCAACTCGGCCTGCGATGCGAACTCCGGCATCTCGGCGGTCTCCTGCTCGTCCACGTCACCGTACTCGGCCTTCAAAATATGCGCCAACCCCATGTCCACCTGGCTCAGGATCGACTGCGGCGTAATGCCGTGCTCCACGTTGTAGGCCCGTTGCACCGTTCGCCGCCGATCGGTCTCGTCCATCGCCCGCCGCATGGAGTCGGTAATCCTGTCCGCGTAAAGGATTGCCTTGCCCTCCAGATGCCTTGCCGCGCGGCCCATCGTCTGGATCAGCGAGCCCGCCGAGCGCAGAAATCCTTCCTTGTCGGCATCCAGAATGGCCACCAGCGACACCTCCGGCAGGTCAAGCCCCTCGCGCAGCAGATTAATGCCGATCAGCGCGTCGTACTCGCCCTTGCGCAGCGCCGCCAGCAGCTTTACCCGCTCCAGCGTCTCAATCTCAGAGTGCATGTAGCGGCAGCGCACTCCGACTTCTGTGTAGTAGCCGGCCAGGTCCTCGGCCATGCGCTTGGTCAGCGTCGTCACCAGTACACGTTCGCTGCGCTTGGCGCGATCTCGGATCTCCCCGAGCAAATCGTCGATCTGCCCCTTCACCGGGCGAATCTCCACCTCTGGATCGACCAGCCCCGTCGGCCGGATCACCTGCTCCACCACCACGCCCGCCGAGCGCGTCAGCTCATACGGTCCTGGCGTGGCCGAGACATAAATCGTTTGGTGAACGCGGTTCTCAAACTCCGCAAATGTCAGCGGCCGGTTGTCCATCGCCGAGGGCAATCTGAACCCGTAGTCCACAAGGTTCTGCTTACGGCTCCGGTCGCCGAACCACATGCCGTGTACCTGCGGAATCGTCGCGTGGCTCTCGTCGATAAATAGCAGAAAGTCGCGCGGAAAATAATCCAGCAGCGTGGGCGGAGCCTCGCCCGGCAGCCGCCCTGAGAAGTGCCGCGAGTAGTTCTCGATCCCGTGGCAGTAGCCCATGGACTTGATCATCTCCAGATCAAAGCGCGTGCGCTGGTGAATCCGCTGCGCCTCCACCATGCGCCCTTGAGACTCCAGATTGGCTACCCAATCGTTCAACTCCGTCACGATCGAATGAATCGCATCGGCCTTCCGCTCCGGCTGCACCACGTAATGGCTCTTGGGGTAGATAGGCAGGCGCGAGTATTTCTGCTTCACCGTGCCAAACAGCGGATCGATCTGCGAGAGCGTTTCAATCTCGTCGCCGAACAGCTCAATGCGGTACGCGCATTCGTCGTAGGTAGGGTAGACCTCGATCACGTCGCCGCGCACGCGGAAGGCGCCGCGCCGAAAGTCGTTATCGTTCCGCTCGTACAAAATCTCCACCAGCCGCCGCGTAATGTCTTTGCGACTGATGTGCTGGCCCTTCTCCAGCAGCAGCAACATGCCGAAGTAAGCATCCGGCGAACCCAAGCCGTAGATGCAGCTCACTGAGCTAACGATGATCGCGTCGCGCCGCTCAAACAAAGACCGCGTCGCCGAAAGCCGCAGCTTGTCTAGCTCCTCGTTGATCGTGGCTTCTTTCTCGATGTACAGGTCGCCCGCGGGAATGTAAGCCTCCGGCTGGTAGTAGTCGTAGTAGCTCACAAAGTATTCGACCGCGTTCGACGGAAAGAACTGCTTGAACTCGTGGTAAAGCTGCGCGGCCAGCGTCTTGTTGTGCGCCAGAATCAGCGCCGGCCGGTTGGACTGTTCAATCACCTTAGCCATGGTGAAGGTCTTGCCCGATCCGGTAACGCCCAGCAGCACCTGGTGCTGCTCGCCCGCCGCAAGCCCCTCCGCAAGCTGCTCGATAGCGCGCGGCTGATCTCCCTTGGGCGTATAGCTGGTCACCAGTTGAAAGTCCATGCTGGCATTATACCTGAAAAGCGAATGTTAAGCGAAAACGCAATTCAATCACCACGCCGTAGAAAGCTCTGTGTCCTGTCCGCACTTTGGTCGTCACCTTCGCTTCCATATCGTTATTGACATCCGACACGTGTCGCGTTACGGTGAAGGATGATACGGTCATTTCGCCACAAGGGACTCAGCCGGCTCTTCGAACAGGACGACCCAAGCGGCGTAATCCCGGAGCATGTTGGGAAGCTCAGGAATATTCTGGCTATGCTTCATGCCGCACCTACGGTTGCCCACATGGACCTGCCGGCGTTTCGGTTGCATCCGCTCAAAGGCCAGATGAAGGGTTTTTGGTCCGTAACCGTTCGCGCCAACTGGCGGGTGATCTTTCGCTTCGATGGCGAAGCAGAGGATGTTGATTATGTCGATTACCACTGAAACAAAGAAGCCCTTGACCATGAAGAATCCGCCGCATCCGGGCATTGTCGTGTTGCAGGAGTGCATTGAGCCTACAGGCTTGACGATCACCGCCGCCGCCGCTGCCCTTGGGGTCACGCGCAACACGCTTTCTGAGCTACTGAACGAAAAGCGCGGCATATCTCCCGAGATGGCAGTGAGAATCTCCAAGGTTTTCGGAGGCACCGAGGAAGGCTGGCTTGCGTTGCAGGCCCAGTACGATCTTGCCAGGCTTCGCCGCGACCACCTGAACCTCAAGCGATTTGCCGTTGCTTAAGAATGATCGCCGCCGCCCCTACCAGGGCAGCCGTTCCCCCAAATGGAAGAACCCGCCCGTCGGCCCGTCCTCCGGCAGCGTTGCCAGAGCCACAGCCGTCTTCGCCCCGTCTTCCAGCTCCATGGGCGCCTGCTGGCCGCCCATATCGGTTTTCACCCATCCGGGGTGCGCAGAATTCACTTTGATCTTGGTATCCCGCAGCTCATAGGCAAGGTGAACCGTAAAGGCGTTGAGCGCGGTCTTCGATGCGTCATAGGCAAACGACTTCGCGTCGTATATCGGCGAGCCTGGCGTAGCCTGCAGCGTAAGCGATCCCAGAATGCTCGACATGTTCACAATGCGTCCCGCGGGGCTCTTCCTCAGCAACGGAAGTAGCGCCTTGGTGACCGCTACCTGCGAGAAAAAGTTGGTTTCGAACACCGTCCGCAGCAGGTCCAGCGGCGCGTCTGCCGCGCGGTGCTCCGGCCCGGTCCCCGGAAAGCTTCCTCCCGCAATGCCCGCATTGTTGACCAGTATGTCGAGCCGCCCGTATTTCGATTGGAAGTAGCTGTGGGCGGACTTATGGCTGGCCGAGCGCGTAATGTCGAACAGCAGCACGTCGGCGTCTGCGCCAGCGGTGCGCAGCTTGGCCACGGCCTGCTCGCCGGCCGCCAGCGCGCGCGATCCAATCACCACCCGTATGCCTTTTCGTCCCAGTTCGAGCGCGGTCTGGAACCCCAGTCCGCGATTACCGCCAGTAATGAATGCAACCTGATTTGCCATGGGGGAACTCCTTTGTCATTCCTGATTCTCAACCGCGTGCGACGGTCAGCGTGCTTCGTGCCGGCTCTCTAATATCCTGTCTCTAAAATTGATAACAAAACATCGGCTGTCATTCTTCTGAACGAACGGGGCCCCGAACGTTTTTCAGTTCGGGGGTGGTGAGCGAAGAATCTGCGGTTGTATTTCGCGCATTTTACAAGGAACCTTCGAGACAAGAGACTAACGGGGCGTCAGAGCTTCCACCTTAAACTCGTATTCCGGCAAAACTCCGTGTTCGGCGGCGATGCGGAAAAAGCCCTTCATTCCATCTAAGCACTCATCGTCCAGAACATAGTGAATATTGTTGGCGAGGTAGTTTCGGATCGTCTCTTCGTTCATCGGAATCCGTCCTGCCCACTCCGTCGCGATCGCATCGATGTTCCGCAGCCCGTGGTCGCGCGAGCGGATCATATCCTCACACACCCGCTCGTCAATATCGCTCCCCGCAAACGGCGAAGCACACCACACAGCGGAGACAAAAGTCAATCCGGTCAGCGCGTGCCACTCATGGGCCAGATCGTGGTAAACCAGTTCTTCTCCGCTGCGTTGCTCGCGATTAACGCGTTCCTCAAGAGCCAGCAGCGCCGGATCGCCAATCACAATGGCCGCATCGGCGCGTTCCAGCATCGCATCCAGGTCGGCGGTCATCGGCATAAACTCCGCCGCCGGGTTACCCCATAGGCGAAACAGAATACGCGAGTAAGCGATCGTCGTACGGCTCGCCGTGTCGGCCGCCACGGTCCGTATCGCCGCCAGCGGCATCGCCGTGCGCCGCACCAGCAAGAGCGACCGAACGTAATCTTTCGATGCAATCGTGCACCCCGGTAGAATCCGCAGTCCCGGCGTCGAGGCCAGCGCCGCAATCGGAATCAATCCCAGGTCGGCCGTGCCCTCCGCCAGCCGCGCCGCGCACTCCGAGGGCGTCATGCGCTCAATGTTGTAGCGCCGCGCCAGTTCTGAGTCCAGGGGCGGATGCTCGAAGTCCCACATCAAGGGAGCTGGGTTCAGAAATCCGATAGCGGCAATGCGAAGGCGAGAATCTTCAGCGGAATGCACAAGTCTTAGAGTATCAATCCGTACCGCCGGATGCTCTTATGCCAACAACACCAGTACCGTAGTTCCTTGACAGGTTTCTCTATCCAGAGGTAACTTGAGCGCAATTACCACAGATTGCGCATTGACTTTCCTGAACGGAAGCGGCAGTGTGCAACTTTAAAGGGGCTCACCAACTGCCGCAATGACCGCATCCGCTCAAAACTCCAGCGCTCAATCGACCTCTCAGCAGGAGGAGAACCGGCTCGCGTGGCTGGCCCTCGCGCTTTCGCCCGGCCTCGGTCCCAAGCGCATCCTCGACGCCATGCAGCACGTGGCGTCGCCTGCGCAGATTCTCTCGCTTCCGCTCACCGAGCTTGAAGCTCTCCGGTTTCCCGCCGAGTCCGCGCAGTTCATCTTCACCGGCAAGGCCCGCGCCGCGGCTGAGGCTGAGCTCGCCAGCGTCGCAGCGCTCTCGGCCACCATCGTCAGCTACGGCTGTCCCGCCTACCCTGAGCGCCTCAGGGAGATCTATGATCCGCCGCCCGTCCTCTGGGTGAGCGGCGATGTCTCCCAGCTAAGCCGTCCCTCCATCGCCGTCGTCGGCACGCGCCATCCCACCCCTTACGGCACCGGCATGGCGGAGCTGCTCTCCCGCGATCTGGCCGCACGCCGGCTGGTCATCGTCAGCGGCATGGCCCGCGGCATCGATTCCTGCGCCCATCGCGGAGCGCTTGCCGCCCGCATGCCCACCATCGCGGTCTGGGGCACGGGCATCGATATTGTCTACCCCAAAGAGAACCGCAAGCTGGCTGAGGAGATTCTGGCCTTTGGCGGAGCGCTTGTCAGCGAAGTTCCCACCGGCACCTTTCCCGCCCCGCAGAACTTTCCCCGCCGCAACCGCATTCTCAGCGGCCTCAGCGTTGCCGTCCTGGTCATTGAGGCAGCAGAGAACTCCGGTACACGCGTCACGGCCCGCTGCGCCGCCGACCAGAATCGAGACCTCTACGCTGTGCCCGGCAATGTCACCAACAAAGGTTCGTGGACCCCTAACACATTGATAAAACAGGGTGCAAAGCTCGTCGCCACCTGGGAAGATATATGGGAAGATCTCCCCTCCCAGGTCCGCATCGAGCTTGAAGATCAGGCCCCGATTGAATCCAAATCCGAAACCACCGCATCCTTATTGCCTGACCCGGTGCTCCGGCCTCAGGAGACCATGGTGCTTGAGGTGCTCCACGCCGACTCCAGCCTGCAGATCGATGAAATCCTCGATGCGCTCGAGACGCAACTGACGTCCTCTGAGGTATTTACCGCGCTTTTTGAGCTTGAAATGGCCGGCCGCATCCGCCAGTTGCCGGGCAAGAACTACGTGCGGACGATGTGAAGTTCCGGCCTGGTTCCGCATGTTCCTCAAAACGCCGTGGCCTGCCAGCAAACAGCAAAACACAGCGTCCGGGAAAGATTCAGTCTGTTTCAACGGCTTGAAAGCCATGAAAATGAGCGGTTTGCCGTGCCAATCCGGGAATCCCCGGCGGCCGGAATCTCGTACAGGAGTGGAAACAGACCGGCCATCCGTGGTAGGGTGCAAACTTTGTAGCCTTTTTCTAATTGATGCATTCAGCGCCAAGGCGTGGGACGCCGGTTCGGATCCGGATTGAATCGAAAATACAAAAGCGGAGTCCAACAGGGCTGAACCAGAAAGATCGGGTAGTGTAAATACGATGGCAACGAGCAAATCACTGGTAATCGTCGAGTCGCCGGCCAAGGCCAAGACGATAGAGAAGTATCTGGGCAAGGGATTCGAGGTGCGCGCCTCCGTGGGCCACATCATGGACCTGCCGAAGAACGAACTGGGCGTAGAACTCGAACACCGCACCTTCGAGCCTCAGTTGGTCGTCTCGCCGGGCAAGGAGAAGGTTGTCGATCAGCTCATAAAGCTGGCCGCAAAATCCGACGAAGTGTACCTGGCGCCTGACCCTGACCGCGAAGGCGAGGCGATCGCCTACCACCTGGCTTTGCAGCTTGGAACCACCGCTGCGGCCCGGAAGAAGATTCGCCGCGTCACATTCAACGAGATCACCAAGAAGGCCGTGCAAGAGGCCTTCAAGCACGCCCGCGATATCGACCAGAACCTGGTGAACGCGCAGCAGACCCGCCGTGTCCTCGACCGCCTGGTGGGCTATCAGATTTCGCCGCTGCTGTGGGACAAGGTGCGCCGCGGCCTGTCTGCCGGCCGTGTGCAAACCGTCGCCGTCCGCCTCATCGTGGAGCGCGAACGCGAGATCACTGCCTTCAAGCCGCTTGAGTATTGGACCCTCGATGCAATGCTCCATCCCGAGCGCCAGGCCGACAAAAGCTTCAAGGCGCGCTTCATCGGCATCGATGGGGAACCCGCCAAATTGGCCAACGGCGCTGACAAAGACGGCAAAGCGCAGTTCATCTCCAACGCGCTCGGCGACAAAGCCTCGATGGATGCAACCCTCGACGCTTTGAAAGGCGCAAAGTGGTCGCTCGTCTCCGTGCAGGCGCGTGAGCAGCAGCGCCGCCCGCTGCCTCCCTTCATCACCAGCCAGCTCCAGCGCGATGCCTCAAGCAAGCTCGGCTTCAACGTGCGCCGCACCATGGGCGTGGCCCAGCGGCTTTATGAAGGTGTCGATGTTGGCGCGGAAGGCACCGTCGGCCTCATCACCTACATGCGTACCGATTCGCCCCGCGTCTCGCCCGATGCGATCGAGGGTGCGCGCGCCTGGGTCCAAAAAGAGCTAGGCCAAAAGTATCTGCCCGCCTCGCCCAATGTTTACAAGGGCAAAAAGGAAGCGCAGGACGCGCACGAAGCCATCCGTCCCACCGATGTCTCGCGCACGCCTGAGTCCATCGCCCGTTATCTCTCTGACGAGCAGTTAAAGCTCTACACGCTCATCTGGCGGCGCTTTGTCGCCTCGCAGATGGTGCCTGCCGTCTACGATGTCACCACTGCAAGCATCGCCGCCCGCTCGGCCAAGAACGGCAAGACCTACGACTTCCGCGTCTCCGGATCGGTGCTTCGCTTTGACGGCTTCCTCAAGGTCTATGAAGTTCTTGAAGAGAAGAAGGACGACGACGAATCCTCAAACAAGCTGCCCATTCTCGACGGCGTCAAGACTCTCGAACTTGAAAAGCTTGAAGAGGAGCAGCACTTCACCCAGCCCCCTCCGCGCTACAACGAAGCCTCGCTGGTCAAGGAGCTTGAAGAGCGCGGCATCGGCCGTCCGTCCACTTACGCATCCATCATCAGCACCATTCAAGATCGCGAGTACGTGGTCAAGCACGGTGGCGCGCGCGGCCGCTTCTATCCCACTGAGATAGGCGTCGTAGTCTGCGACCTGCTGGTCGAAAACTTCCCCTACATCTTCGACACCGCTTACACCGCAAAGCTTGAAACCGAGCTGGACGATATTGAAGAGGGAACTGAGAAGTGGACCGATCTGCTCAACGGCTTCTACAGCCATTTCGAGACAGAGCTGAACGAAGCCGGCACGAAGATGCGCAACGTCAAGCGTCTTGAGCAGGTGACCGATGAAAAGTGTGAGCTCTGCGGCTCGCCGCTTCTGTTGAAGTGGGGCAAGTTCGGCACCTTCTTTGCTTGTTCGGCCTACAACAAGAAAGATCCCACAAGCTGCACCTTCACCAAGGAGAACATCGCCGCCAAGCCCGACCTGAACACGCCCGAGGCCCAGGAAGCAGGCGACACCGAGGAGTATTGCGAGAACTGCGGCAAGGTGATGGTCATGCGCCGAGGGTTGTTCGGCCCGTTCATGTCGTGTCCTGACTACAACGCCGATCCGCCCTGCAAGACATTCCGCAAGCTGAGCCAGAAGCAGCAGCAAAAACCGCCTGAGCCCACCGGCGAAGCCTGCCCGGCCTGTGGCAAGCCGCTGGTGCTGCGCCAGGGAGCCTACGGCGAGTTTGTCTCCTGCTCCGGTTATCCCAAGTGCAAATACATCAAGCAGAATTTGATTGAAGGCCTCAAGTGCCCCAAGTGCGGCGAAGGCGACATTGCCGAACGCAAGGCACGCCGCGGCAACATCTTCTGGGGCTGCACCAACTATCCCAAGTGCGACTTCACGTCGAACCTGAAGCCTGTTGCACAAAAGTGCCCTGAGTGCGGCAGCGCCTATCTGGTTGAAAAGACCCTCAAGTCCGGCGTCTACCTCGAGTGCCCCAACAAGAAAAAATCTGTCGAGGAAGAGGTGGCCGCGCCTAAAAAGCGCGCCAGAAAGGGAGCCGCGCCCGAGCCTGCCGAAGAAGGCGCAAAGGTAGTTTGCGGCTACTCCAAGCGCATCGGCGACGCGCCCCCTCCGCCAACGGCAGAAACCCACGGCCCAGTCCCTGAGGCTAAGCCCGCCAAAAAGGAACTGGTCCCGGCTTAACGCGCATCGTTTGCCCGAGTCTCGCCAGAGGATCACGGTCAATCCAACCGTGATCCTCGCCGTTCCATGAGGCGTTTCCGGGGTCAATCCGTTACCATGAGCTTCGGAGAACCCCTATGGAACGTATGCTGGCAACACCCGCCGACGCTGAGATCATTCTGAAACTTTACGAGCTGCGCACTGACGCCGTCATGCGTCAGGCCCGCGCCTGGGTCACCGGCGAGTTCTGGCCAACCACCGCTGAAGATCTCTTCGCCGTCACCGAAAACCCCGCGCATCCCCACAACGCGCACTTGCGCCAGGTGCTTACGTATTGGGAGATGGCCGCCGCCATGGTCATCCACGGCGCGGTTTCTGCCGAGTTGTTTGTCGATTGCAACGCCGAGGGATTCTTTCTGCTCGCCAAGTTCGCGCCCATTCTCGACGCCATCCGGGAGCGCAATCCGGGCTTCCTTAAAAGAACATCCGAGCTGGTGGTGCGCTTCGCTTCGGCCTCTCAGCGCTACGAGGTGGTGCTCAAGATGGTTGAAGCACGCCGCCAGCGCATGTTGGGCCAGGCTGGATAACCTGCATAGAATTTTTACCTCAGGAAAACCAAAGAGCGGTTCGTCTTGTCGAAACCACGTTCCGGGGAGCATGATGGTAACTGTTGTTGACTCCCCATCTCCCTGGAGGTTTTCTTGAAACGAGTATCGTTTGTACTTGCAGCAATGTTTTCGTTGTCCGCACTGGCGATCAATGCGGCGGACTCAAGCAAAATCAATGGTTACATCTCGGATTCCATGTGCGGCGCAAAGCATGCCGGCTCGGGCTCCGACTGCGTTAAAAAGTGCATTCAAGGCGGCATGAAGCCGGTCTTCGTCGATGACAAGAAAATTGTCTGGGCCATCGACAACCCCGACTCGGTCAAGGACTTCTACGGCGACAAGGTTACCGTGACCGCGACCGCCGACAGCACCGCCAAGAGCGTGCATATCAGCGACATCCAGGCGGCCAAGTAACAGCCGTAGCGTTTTCGCTTCTGCGTTTTCGGGTAAGCACAAGGCAACGGGTCTTTTCCCTCAGGAAAAGACCCCTTGCCTCGATATGTATCAGTGTCTCTTGGAATCAAAAACACTCCAAAACCTGAATCTGCACCGCCGGGGACTCGCCACGCCGCGAAAACTCTGTTACTGTCTTATCCGTCAGTATCTCCGAGGGCGTAACTTCCTCTCGGAGAAGCACGAACGGAATCAACCATGGCGCGAGCAATCTGGAACGGCATAGTCATTGCCGAAAGTGAAACAACTGAAACGGTAGAGGGAAACGTCTATTTCCCTGAGGCGAGCCTCAAGCGGGAGTTTTTCCGCTCTAGCTCCACAACCTCAACCTGCCCGTGGAAGGGCCAGGCGCGCTATTTGAGCCTGCTGATCGACGGCCAGGATAACCCTGACGCTGCCTGGTACTATCCCGACCCCAAGCCAGCCGCCCGCAAAATCAAAGGCTACGTAGCCTTCTGGCGCGGCGTCGACATCGATAAGTGACCGCGGCATAACCGCTGGTCCACATCCTAATCAACCAAAGAAACTGGGTGCCCCAGGTCCCGCTATTGGGACCTGGGATAGCACATAGCCAGTCGTTTGATAGTTGAATCAAGCAACGAGATTCCGTGCCCCATTCATCGCGCTGCTTTATCGCGCGATGAGTGGGAAAGCACAAACCTCAACACCACGCGGCCCAAGCCTCAACCTTTTTCCACTGGCTCCGACTCGCACACAATCGTGCGCCGTTCTGCCGGCTTCTCCCCAATATTCCAGGTGTCCGCCACAATGTAGAGCGGCCTGCCTTTGCCTTCCTCGTAGATCTTGGCCACGTACTCGCCCAGAATGCCCACCGTCACCAGCAGCGCTGCGTTGCTCATGCACAGCACAACCATCAGCGACGTCCACCCCGGCACGGTCCGGCCTGAGACGTAGGCAACGAAGGCCCGTATCGCCTCTTCCAAAGCCAGCAGCGCCATCAATCCGCCCGCTAGAAAGCTCATCCGCAGCGGCAGCGGCGAAAACGATACGGCCGCGTTCCACGCCAGCCGGATCATCTTGCTCAGCGGATACTTTGTCTCTCCGGCGGCCCGCGCCTGGCGCTCGTATTGCACGCATACCTGCGGGTAACCCACCCAGGCCACCATGCCGCGGATAAAACGATGCAGCTCGCGCATGGAGCGCAGGCTGTTGACGCAGCGGCGCGACATCAGCCGGAAGTCCCCAACATCGTGCGGCAGCGACTTGAGAAACAAGAACTGCATCAGGCGATAGAACATCCATGCGGAAGCCCGCTTGAACAGGTTTTCGCCGGCCCGCGCGCTGCGCTGCCCGCAAACCACGTCGTAGCCGTTCCGGTATTGCGCCACCATCTCGTCGATCACAAACAGCGGGTCCTGCAAGTCGGCGTCGATCAGCACCACCGCATCGCCGTTTGCCTCGTCCACGCCGGCTGTCGCCGCTATCTGGTGGCCAAAGTTCCTCGACAGGCTAAGCACCTTGATGCGTGCATCCCGCGCGCTCCACTCAGCCAGAAACTCGAGCGTGCCATCGCTGCTTCCGTCGTTTACCAGGATGATCTCGCACGCGTAAGCAGATGCATCGATAAACCGTGTGGCCTCCTCGGCGAACAGCGGCAGGCAGCGCTCCTCGTTGTAGCAGGGAACCACGATCGAAACCAGCGCGGGATTGGGCCGAGGTCTTAAATAAGCAGAGGGCATGGTCAACTTCCAGTTGCCGGTTCAGTCTGCGGTGCGCCGGCCGCGTCGTTAAGGCTGCCTTGCGCTCCAGAGCCCGCACCCTTCTTCTTGTCCCGGCCCGCGCGCAATCCCATCGCTCCCGCAACCGCCAGCACCACCACCGCCGGCTCAATGGGCTGCCGGTAGTCCATCATGGGATGGGTCAGATAATACGTGATGGGAAACACGCCGATCAGCAGCAGGTAAGGCATCAGCGCCATGCGATTGGTGCGCCATAGCCGGCGGATGCCCAGCAGCATGAACACCGTAATCGTGCACACCTGGAACATGTTCTCCGGCGTCAACGGCTGGGCGCGCAGCTCTTCGGCTGAGAGGCTCCAGAACCCGGTCCAGTAGTACACCACCCGCCGCAGCGTCTTCACCACCAGAAACTCGTAGTGCGGATTGTGTTTCAAGTCGTACAGCGACATGGCGTGCTTATCTGCCAGGTAAGGTATCTCGCCCATGGCTAGGTACTTCTTCATTTCCACGGCGCTACTGGCTGGGTAGGGCCGGTTGTCGCAGCTCGGCGGAGAGGTATTGTCCTGCGGTGAGTTGCCGAAGTTATCCGCGTACATTTCCAGCCAGATGTTGTCGCGGATCGGGCAGATCACCCCCAGCGCGCGGTAGTTCCTGATCGTCCACGGTGTCAGCACGGCAAAAAAGGTCACCATGGTCAGCAATCCGTTCAGCGCCCAGCGCCGCTTGCCCTCACGGTGCGCCTGGTAAAGCGCAAAGCCCAGCAGAAACGGCAGCGTCGACATAATGGACGGATTCGAGTGCGCGGTTACTCCGTACAGAGCGCCAAACCCTATCCACGCCAGCGCCTTTGTCGAGCGGTGAATCCGCTGCGCAATGCAAAAGCATGTCGTAAACAGCAGTCCCGTCAGCGCGTACTCCCAAACCCGGCTTGCTGAAAAGTAAATCGCAAACGGATACAGCGCCCACAGCCCCGCCGCATACTGTGCGCCCCGCTCGCCCAGCGAGTATTTCGCGCTAAAGTAAACCGGAATGCACGTGAGCGTCGACAGAATGCTGTTGATCGTCAAGATCACGAATCCCGACGTGAGCGAATAGATCCCGAACGCGCGAAACACCAGCGACAGCAAACCGGGAAATAGCGGCGACTCAATCGCCGTCGGTCCCGACCACGGCCAGTAAGGGGAACTGAACCCATGCCCGCTGGCAAGCGCGCGCGCAACCCAGCCCATCTCCCATCCAAACCGCTCGTAAAGCTTATCCGCATCCGGCAGGTCGCGATAGGTGCATACGACCACGATCATTCGAATCAAAAATCCCGCGCCAACAGCCAAAAACAGAATCTGGCGTGCGCTGATCGTCTTCTTTTTCGATGGGGAAAGAGTAATAGTTGTGGCCATGTTCAGGGTCTTTTATCCAGTCTTCGGGCTGCAATCGCACTACGCAGATTACCAGCCTTCGCAACAACATTTGAAGGGATTTATCGACAGCAGGAAACGAGCAGATTGAACCAGATCATAAACGGCTCTATTCATTAGATTATTCTCTCTGGAACACCTCGGCAAACCGCCGCTCCTCGCTGCTCTCAAATGGTCCACGAGTATTCGGGAAATGCTCTATCCTTAATCATGACCGGAGGTCCCCCGATGCTATCCCCCGCAGTCACAACCCCCGCCCAGCCCACTCCGCCCGAGCAGATTGCAGAGGCTCTCTTGCACATCGGTCCCTTGCAGGGCCTGCCGCTTGAAGACCGGCTCTGGCTTGCCCAACATGGTCAGGAGGTGGCAGCCAACGCCGGCGATGTCCTGTTTGAAGAGGGCGCGCCCGTCGCGCACATGATCCTCATCCTCAAAGGGGAAATCCATGTCCGCCGCGGCCATGCCGGCCCCATGGCGCTGTTCATCGGCCGCGCCGGACAAATGACCGGCGTTCTGCCTTTCTCGCGCATGAAGAGCTACGGCGGCCAGGGATTCGCCATCTCGCCCGTCTGGGCGCTCATGATTCCCAAGACCATCTTCAACGATATGCTGGCGGCCATCCCCTCCATGACCCAGCGTGTCGTTTCCACGCTCCTCGATCGCGTGCGCGAGGTAACCCGCATCGAGCAGCAGGCTGAGAAGCTCACCGCTCTTGGCAAACTCGCCGGCAATCTTGCCCATGAGCTAAACAACCCCGCATCCGCCGCGCAAAGCGCCGCCGCCAGTCTTGCAGAGGCTCTGGCCGCCAACCGCGCCAACCGCTTCAAGCTGGTCAACCTCTGCCTCACGCAGACGCAAATTGATGGCATCCAGGCGTGGGAGGAGGAGATCCTCGCCCGTTCCATCTCCGCTCCCGGCAGCCGAGAAGAGCACGCCGTCGCCTACATCGCCCGTGAGGAATCCATCCGCAACTGGCTCGCCAAAATTGGCTGCGACAACATCTGGGAGGTCACCCCGCAGCTCGCCGACCAGGGCATTGTCGTCGCCGATCTCGATCAGCTACATCAACTCCTTATCGGCGCAAACGAGACCTGCGTCTCTCTCCAGTTCTTTGCGCGTTTTCTCCGCGCCTCGCATTCCGTGCAAACCCTGGCCCACTCCACCGCCCGCATCTTCGATCTCATCGGAGCCGTCAAGGCCTACTCCAACATGGACCGCGCCGCCATCCTTGAAGTCGATGTTCCCGCCGGCCTTGACGCCACCGTGCAAATGCTCCAGTCGCGCATGACCCATGTTGAAGTCGAGCGCGATTACCAGCCCGGTCTGCCGCTCATCAACGCCTACGCCGGCGAGCTCAATCAGGTGTGGACCGCGCTCATTGAGAACGCCCTCGATGCCCTCGGCAATCAGGGCCATCTGCGTCTCGCCTGCAAGCTTGAAGCAGAAATGCTGCTCGTCGAAATCTGGGACACCGGCCCCGGCATTCCTCCCGAGTTGCAGGAGCGCATCTTCGAGCCTTTCTTCACCACCAAAGCTCCCGGCCAGGGCCTCGGCCTCGGTCTCGACAACGCCATGCGCATCGTCCGCAAGCACCGCGGCCATCTCAGCGTCCGCTCCGAGCCCGGCTCAACCTGCTTCCGCGTCCGCCTCCCTCTTGACCAGCTCCAGGCCTATTAGCGAATCACCGCGCCTCAGTCCAACGAACCCCTGCCCCATTTCGTGCATCTCATAGAGTGTCTGCCCAGTGTCCCGCATCCCGTCTTTGAGATAGGCAGAAAGCCCGCATCCACATTCAATCTTCCCAACCTTCCAACATCCCCATCAAACAACCCAAGGAGAGGTCAACATGAGCGGTAACACATTCACCACATCTGGCGGCGTCGAAATCTACTACAAGGACTGGGGCACAGGTCCAGTCGTTACCTTTTCGCACGGATGGCCTCTCAGCGCCGATGCCTGGGACGCGCAAATGCTGTTCCTCGGCAAGCAGGGCTATCGCGTCATCGCTCACGATCGCCGTGGCCATGGCCGCTCCGGCCAAAGCTGGGACGGCAACAACATGGACCAATACGGCGACGATCTGGCCCAGCTGCTCGACCATCTCGATGTCAAAGGTGCAACCATGGTAGGCCACTCCACCGGCGGCGGCGAGGTCGTCCGTTCCATTGCGCGCCACGGGCAAAAGCGTGTGGCCAAAGTGGTTCTCATCGCCTCCGTTCCTCCTCTCATGGTCAAGACTGAGAGCAACCCCGGCGGTCTTCCACTCTCCGTCTTCGATGACATTCGCACCGGCGTGGTCAAAGACCGCTCGCAGTTCTTCAAAGATCTGTCCGTGCCGTTCTATGGCTATAACAAGCCGGGCGCAAAGCCCTCCCAGGGCGTGCAGGATTCATTCTGGCTTCAGGGAATGCAGTCTTCCATCATCGCCGCCTATGACTGCATCAAAGCATTCTCTGAGACTGACCAAACCGAGGACCTGAAGCAGATCGATGTCCCTGTGCTCGTTATTCAAGGCGACGCGGACCAGATCGTCCCCATCGATAACTCCGGCCGCCTCAGCGCCAAGCTGGTCAAGAACGGAACCCTGCAGGTCATCCCCGGCGCACCTCACGGCCTCTGCACCACCCATGCCGACACCGTCAACCAGGCGCTGCTCGCGTTCCTGAAGAGCTAATCCGCAATCTCAACCCAGCACAAAGCAAGGGTGCCCCATCCTTTCACAGTTTCATCGTGAAAGGGTGGGATCGGGTGACCTCGGTCCCGGTGATCTTTCCAAACCGTGATGAGGGTGCCCGCGGTCCCTCGCAGTTGGGGACCGCGGAAACTGCGCACGGCGCTCTCCGCATTCGCTTTGTCCCGAGCCGCAATGCTCTAATAGACTTGGCCTTTGAGTGCTTTGCGGAGATTGGTTTCGATGAAGATTGTTCTTGCTTCCTCTGAATGCGTTCCTTTTGCCAAAACCGGCGGGCTTGCCGATGTGGTTGGCGCGCTTGCGCCGGAGCTTGTGAAGCTGGGCCACGAGGTTGCCATCTATCTGCCCCTCTACGCGCGCGTGCGTCCGTTCATCGCCGGCGAACTCAAGTATGCGGCGCGCTCCATCACCATTCCGTTCCAGTACTACAACCGCTTCGTCGATATCGTTGACGGCGGCAAGCGCGAAGGCGTGCAGTTCTACTTTGTCGACTGTCCCGAGCTGTTTGACCGCGCAGAACTCTACGGAACGCGCACCGCCGATTACCCTGACAACGCCGAGCGGTTCGGGCTCTTCTGCCGCGCAGTGCTTGAGGCCGCAAAGCTGCTCGGCGTTCCAGATGTCTTTCACATTCACGACTGGCAAACCGCGCCGATTGCGATCTATCTGCGCACCGTCTACGCGATCGATCCCTTGCTCAGCCGCAGCGCAACCGTGCTCACCATTCACAACGCCGGCTATCAAGGCAAGTTTCCGCCCAGAACCACTGAGCAGCTACTGTTGCCGTGGGAGATCTTCACCTTCAACAAGGTGGAGCAGTTTGACCGCTTCAACTTTCTCAAGGGCGGCCTCGTCTACTCCGACATTCTCACCACCGTGAGCCGCAAGTATGCCGAGGAGATTCAAACGCCCGAGTTTGGCGAGCAACTGGACAGCGTTCTGCGCGGACGCGCCGCCGATCTGCGCGGCATCCTCAACGGTGTGGACTACACCAAATGGGACCCAGCGACAGACGGCAACCTCGCCGCTCATTACTCCGCCGCAAACCTCGCCGGCAAGGCGCGCTGCCGCGAAGATCTTCTTCACGCCTTCGGTCTTGACGATGTCAATCCCGCAACGCCGGTCATTGGAATCGTCTCGCGCCTGGCCACGCAAAAGGGATTCGATATGGTGGCGCAGATCGTCGGGCCGTTGTCGGATCGCGAGATCGCCGTCGTGGTGCTGGGCGCCGGCGAGCCGGTCTATGAGAAGTTTTTCCGCGACTGGGCCTTCTGGCACAAGCAGAAGGTGGCCGTGCATATCGGCTACGATGAGGCGCTGGCCCACAAGATCGAGGCCGGGGCAGACATGTTTCTTATGCCTTCAAGGTACGAGCCCTGCGGACTGAACCAGATCTACTCGCTCAAGTACGGCACAGCGCCCATTGTGCGCGCCACCGGCGGCTTAGACGACACCATCGCGGAGTGGAACAAAGAGCAGGGAACCGGAACCGGCTTCAAGTTCCACGGGCTCAACCCGGCAGATCTGCTGGCTGCAATCGACCGCGCCCTTGCCGCATTCGGCGATAAGAAAGGCTGGCAGCAGCTCATGCGTAACGGCATGGCGCAGAACTATAGTTGGAAGCAGCCTGCCCGCGAGTACGCCATGGTGTTTGCCGAAGCCGCGCAGCGGAAGAACTGGAAACAGGCGCGTTAGTTGTGCACGCCTTTCCATTCTGAATACGGACCCTGGAAGTCCTCGATCCCATCTTCCTTGAAGATCCAAAGCCGCGTCGCGACCTCATCGATCAGGTCGTGGTCGTGAGTGACCAGCAGGACCGTCCCTTCGTAGCGCTGCAGCGCGATGTTGAGCGCGTTGATGGCTTCAAGATCGAGATGGTTCGTCGGCTCATCGAAGATGAGGATGTTCGGCTTGGTCAGAATCAGCTTGCAAAACGCCAGCCGCGCCTGTTCGCCGCCTGAGAGCGCCTTGGTTGGCTTTGCGCCTTCTTCGCCGCTGAACAGCATCTGGCCGAGGATGCCGCGAATGTCTTCCATGTGGGCCCCAGGGTCCCAGCGGTGCAACCACTCCGCCACCGTCAACCCATGCTCGATGGTTGCGCCCACGTCTTGCGGAAAGTAGCCGATGTTTGCTTCGTGTCCCCAGAAAACTGACCCTGAGTCAAGAATGAACCCTGGGTCAGATAGGCCCGGGTAGTTGGCGAGAAGGCTTTTCAGCAGCGTGGTTTTTCCCGCGCCGTTGCGGCCCATCAGGCAGATTCTTTCGCCGCGAATCAGGTTCGCCGTGAATCCATCCAGAACCTTCTGGTCGCCGTAGAGCTTGGTTACGTGTTTGAACTCGAGCACATGCTTGCCGCTTGGCCGCACCTGATCGAACTTGATGAAGGGGCGCTGAATGTTGGAGCGCGCAAGCTCGTTGGTCTGCAGCCGCTCCACTTCTTTGCGGCGGCTGGTCACTTGCGAGGAGCGCGTTCCGGCGGCAAAGCGGGCAATAAACTCGTTGAGCTGTGCAATCTTCTTGTCGCGCTGCGCGTTCTGCGCTTCAAGCGTGGAGCGGATCTGCGTTTTGGCCATCACCATGTCGTCGTAGCCACCGGTGTAAATAATGACGGTCTGGTAGTCGATGTCGGCGGTATGCGTGGTGACCGAGTTAAGAAAGTGCCGGTCGTGCGAGATGCAGATCAGCGTGCCGTTGTAGGTGTTGAGAAAATCCTGGAGCCAATGGATGGACTCGAGATCGAGATAGTTCGTAGGCTCGTCGAGCAGCAGCGCCTCGGGCTTGCCGAACAGGGCCTGCGCAAGCAGCACGCGGACTTTCTGGCCGCCCTGCAACTCCGACATCTTGCGCTCGTGGAGCGACTCCTGGATATCGAGGCCGTCAAGCAGCACCGCGGCATCGGCCTCGGCCGTGTATCCATCCTCATCGCCGATCGTGCCTTCGAGTTCGCCCAGCCTCATGCCGTCGGCATCGGTCATCTCCGGTTTCTCGTAGATGCGGTCGCGCTCCTCGAGTGCGGCCCAGAGCGGCTTGTTACCCATGATGACGGTGTCGATCACGCGATAGGAGTCAAAGGCAAACTGGTCCTGGCGCAAAACGCCAAATTTGCGCGGCCGTACCACGCTGCCCTTCTGCGCGTCCAACTCGCCGGTAAGGACCTTCATGAACGTCGACTTGCCCGAGCCGTTGGGACCGGTCAGGCCATAGCGGCGGCCATCGACAAAGTTGACGCTGACCTCTTCAAAGAGAATCTTTGCGCCGTAGCGCATGGATACATTGCTGACACTAAGCATGATTGCCGTTTCCTATAAGCAAGCCGCAATCGGGCGACGGCCGCGCCGGGCCGGTTTCGGCTTGGTTGAATCTTGGTTGAGAGCGCGCATCGGCGCATCAGAAACTTCTGCACTTCTAGTTTCTCATACACGCGGCGCAGTGGCCATGAGCGCACCTTGGCGTCGCCTTTGGCACTGGGACTTGCCCCGGCCAGGTGCGCTTAAAACACCGTGCTGAGTTTTGCGAATGAATCGAGCTCGATAAGGTGCTGGCCTGGGGGAGCGGCATCGACCGAAGCATGTTCCAGCACCCAGGTGTCTTTGTGAAAAAGGAAGACCGCGTGCAGGCCGGCGGCGAGGGCGGGGTTGATGTCGCTCCTGGGACTGTTGCCGATCATCCAACTGGTGTGCGGCGTGAGTTCGTGGCGCAGGATGACCTCGCGGTAGGTCGGCGGATCCTTCTCCGCGACGATTTCTACGGCGGAGAAATGCTGCGCGAGCCCGGAGCGCGCCAGCTTGTCAGCTTGTTCGGCGCGGTCGCCCTTGGTCATCAGGATCAGATGATGGCGGCCTGCCAGCTCGGCTAGAGTCTCCTCCACGCTGGGAAGAAGTTCGATCTCCTGCTCGGCAACGGAGCGGGCAAAGCTGCGCACCTGCTCGCGCTTTTCATCGGTAACAGGCGCGGGGCTGAGCCGCTCAAAGCACGCGACCAGCGAACGCGCAAAGCTGGTAAGTCCGTATCCGTGCTTGAGAATGGTTTCGCGTTCAACGGCGTTGAGCGTGCTGCGCACCTGGGCTGGCGAGTATTCCTGATGGTTCAAATAGCCAATGAACGCGGCGATGGCGCGCTCAAAGTAGATGTTGTTCTCCCAGAGCGTGTCGTCCGCATCGATGAGCAGGGTCTGGCCGGCAGGGAAGTCGGGCATGGAATCCATGGTACAAGCTTCTAGCTGCTAGCTACTAGCTTCTAGCTTTTTCCCGCTCCGCTTTGTTATACGCCCAACTCGGCGCGGATGGCGTCGGCGATGGCGTCGGCGTGGCGGCGCATTGCCTCTTCGCTTTCTGCTTCGATCATTACGCGCGCCAGCGCTTCGGTTCCGCTGTAGCGGATGACGACGCGGCCCGAGTCGCTGAGCTCTTCTTCGGCGGCGCGGATGGCCGCGGCGACGGCGGGAATCCCTTCGAGCGGTTTCTTCTCGCGCACCTTCACGTTGACAATGACCTGCGGAAAGACCTTCAGGTCCGCCGTCAGTTCGTCGATGGTTTTGCCGGTGCGGGCAACCAGATCCAGCACAACGAGAGCGGTCAGAATGCCGTCGCCGGTGGTGGCGAGGTGAGGAAAAAGAATGTGGCCGGACTGCTCGCCGCCCAGCGCCGCATCCTGCTTCTGCATCTCTTCAAGCACGTAGCGGTCGCCTACGGATGCGCGGAACAGGCGGATGCCGGAGCGTTTGAGCGCCGCTTCAAGACCCATGTTGGACATGGTGGTGGCGATGACTAGATCGCCAGTGAGCAGTCCGCGAGTCTTCATGTCGCGCGCAACCATCAGCAGAATAGCGTCGCCATTGATGACGTTGTTGTGCGCGCCGGCCAACATGCAGCGATCGGCATCGCCGTCGAAGGTGAGGCCGATTGTGGCTCCGCTCTTCGCCGTTTCCGCGGCAACGAGTGTAGGATGAAGCGCTCCGCAGCCGGCGTTGATGTTGCGGCCGTCGGGAGAGATGTTGAGCAGTGTGATGTGGTCGCCGTTCAGCCGGCGCAACAGCTCCGGAGCGACGGCGGCAGCCGCGCCATTGGCGCAGTCCGCCACAATCTTGAGGCCCGCTAGCGAGAGCCCTGGAACCGAGTCAATGAGGAACTGGATGTACTCGAACCTGTAGGATACGTTGTCTTCTACCGCAGGCAGCTTTGCCGGATCGGGCGCAGCGATTTGCGCGGCGTGATGAAAGATGTCGCTTTCCATCGCCAACTCAACCGCATCGGGAAGCTTGTAGCCGTCGCCGCCAAAGAGCTTGATGCCGTTATCCTGCCAGGGATTGTGCGAGGCGGAGATAACAACGCCTGCCTGGAAGCCATGGTGGCGCGCGAGAAACGCGACGGCCGGCGTGGGCACAACTCCGGCGCTTTCTACCTCGGCGCCAGATTCGGCTAGTCCTGAGGCGATGGTGGCGGCGATCCACGGGCTGGACTCGCGCGTGTCGCGGCCAAGAATCACGCGGGGTTTCGCGGCCAGATGCTTGAGCGAATGGCCGAGAGCAAGACCGACGGCAAAGATCGTTGTAGGGTCGAGCGGAGATTTGCCGGCGACGCCACGAATGCCATCGGTGCCGAAAAGTTTGCGTGTGCCGGGAACTTGCTGAGTGCTTGGGGTGCTCATTCGATTTATTCTTCAACCTTCTTTTGGATTAGGCCTGCGGAGCGGCTGGGGAGACGGACCGGCGGATTCAACGCGGCTCGTAAACTGGCCGTCTGCCAGGCGTGTGGTGAGCAGATCGCCGGTGTTTAGCTGCGATGAGGAGCGGATGAGGCCTCCATCCGCTGTCAGCACCAGTGCATAGCCGCGATCGAGAACGGCGAGGGGCGAGAGTGCGCGCAGCCGTGCGTCGTGCGCGCCAAGACGGATGCGCGCGCCACTCACCGTGTGATCGAGGGTGCGTTGCAGGCGGGTTCCAAGGTCGGTAAGGTGCGCGCGGGCGCGGGCCATGGATTGGCGCGGGTCGTGGTGCAGTTGCGCGGCGGTCAGCGAGTCGACGCGCATCCGGCGTTGCCTGAGCTGCGCCGTGAGGGCCGACTCCTGGCGGAAGATAAGGTCGTCGAGGCGTTGCGCCGCGCGGCGCACACGTGTGGAGACGCGCAATCCTGTGCGCTCAAAGCCGCGCATGGCCAGCGACTGCCGGGCCTGTAGAAGTTGCAGACGTACGCCGTGCAGCAGTCCGCGCGACAGGACATCTAGGTGTTCGGCGATCTTGTGCTGTGCTTCGGTCACCAGCTCGGCCGCGGCTGAGGGCGTGGGGGCGCGAAGGTCGGCGACAAAATCGGCGATGGTGAAGTCGGTTTCATGCCCCACGGCGGAGACCACGGGGAGCAGGCTCGATGCAATCGCGCGGGCCACGCGCTCGGAGTTGAAGGCGGCCATATCCTCAAGCGAGCCGCCGCCGCGCGCAAGCACGATCAGGTCGACGAGGCCGGAGTCATTCAGGCCGGCGATGGCGCTTTCAATCTCAGCGGGCGCGGACTCGCCCTGCACCGAGACGGGATAGAGCAACACGCTCAGGCCGGAGTGGCGGCGCCCCACGATGTTGAGAAAGTCGCGAATCACCGCGCCGGTGGGCGAGGTAACAATACCGACAGTGCGCGGAAAAGCAGGAAGCGGCCGCTTGCGGTCGGCATCGAAAAGGCCCTCGGCTTTGAGCCGCTCCTTGAGCTGCTCGAAGGCCAGTTGCAGCGATCCAGCGCCGACCGGCTCCATGGTTTCCGCCACAAGCTGCATTTGGCCGCGCTGCTCATACACGCTCACGCGGCCGCGCACCAGCACGTGCAGTCCGTCTTCCGGCCGAAAGCGCAGCAGCGATGCCTGACGCCTGAAGAGCACTATGGGCAGCTGCGCTGCGCCATCTTTCAACGTGAAATAAACGTGGCCTGAAGGAGCGGGGCGGTAGTTGGAGATTTCGCCCTCCACCCACACGTCGCCGCACTCCCGCTCAACCAGTTCGCGCACAACCGCGACGAGCTCGCCCACCGGCCAGATGCGGCGCAGGGGACTCGGCTCGTCAAACGAAAGGTCGAACTGGGACGCTTGGCGTTCGCGGGGAGGCATCGATAAAAGTTTAAACGCTGGGGGCGGTCGAGCAGGACGAGGCTGAGGCGGTTTGCCAGGGAAATCGCGCTTGAATCGGAATCAAGAGGAACAGCAGCGTTGAAAGGGCGCGGATTTATCCGTGCCACAAAGAATCTTTAAAATCGATGGGCTTTAGCCTCTGGGGGAAGGTTTCAGCAGCGTTTGAAAACCATCCCTCAGAGGCTAAGCCCGTTTCCTTCCCTACCACCCACTTCGGCACGGATAAATCCGTGCCCTTCAAAACAATCCATTTCTGTATTTTCATATGCCATTGTCCTGGGTGATTTGCATCGCAGACAGAAAATCGTCATGAGCTTTCAAGCGGGATTTTGAGCCAGTTATGAGCGTAAAAAGAGGCTCTTCCCGAGGGAAGAGCCTCTCTGGCGTACCGATCCAACGAGTTAGTTCACCGTTACGGTGAAGGTTGTTGAGACTGCCGGAGATACAGACGGGTTGGGGGTTGACGTCACGGTATAGGTGTACGTGCCGGCGGTTGTGCCTGGGTCGCTTTTGCCGCCGCTGCTGCTATTGCTGGAACTGCTGCCGCAGCCCGCCATGAAGCCAATTGCAATCATCGCGATCACCATGCCGACCATAGATCGCCAACTGCGACGCCGCGCGGGGATGCCGAAGAAGACCAGCAGCGCCAGCACTGCTCCGCCTCCCGCACCGAATAATCCGCTGCCCGGCATCTTGGTGCGATCGAGAGCCGCGGTTGTTGCCGCTGTGGTGCCGATGGTAAAGGTGACGTTGCCGCTGGTGGTTGAGGAAGTGAGAGTGACTTGCTTGCCGCTGCCGCCTCCTGTGCAGGTGGTCCCATCGCCACCGGTTGCAGTCGTGCCCGTCTGCTGGCAGGTGAGCGACACGGTTCCTGTATAACCGTCCACCGAGGCAATTGTTACGACGATGGTTGCGCTGCTGCCCGGCGTGACGCTCGTAGAACTGGGTGTTCCGGCAGTCAGCGTAAAGGTGGACGTGGATGTCGTGCCTCCGCCGCCCGTCCAGCCATTGACCACGTTGGCGACATTGAGCGAACCCAGTCCGGTGGCCAGGTCGTAGCCGGTGCTTGCACTGTTGCCGGGCAGGATGCCGAGGTAGTCTCCGGTGTGGGCGATCGTGCAATTGGGCGAAGGCGTAGTGACATAGGCGTCGTAATCGCAGGCCATGGCGTTGGTGCCGGTGTCGACGTCGTTAAAGTAGCAATTGCCGCCGGTGGTGACGCTTTCCGCGCTGCAGCCGCTGTAGCTCTGCTTGGTGGCCAGGGAGTATAACTCCGAGTTCGGATTGCCCTGTGCCGAGCCAGCCTTCTGATTGATGAGCGCCATGACGCCTGCCATGGCCGGCGTGCCGACAGACGTTCCACCAACCTCCTGGGCAGTGGGCTCGGTCGTGCCTGAATAGGTGCATGTGGCATTGGATGACGCCGCGGAGACGCAGACCAGGTAGGCGCTGCTTGAGAGGAATCCGTCGGATGCAAAGAAGCTTACGTCGGGCTGGTCGCGCACGCCGTCGCTGGGAATGCCGGAGACGCCAGTCTGCCAGGAGGGCTTGGGCCATCCATTGTTCACCAGTGTCAACGAGGTCTGGCTGGCGCCGGTGTCGGGGTTCGTACTGGTTCCGGTCGAGGTGGCGCCTGAGGTGCAGACTCCGAAGGTGGTTCCGGTTGGGTTGGTGGAGTTGGCTACGCAGGAGCTTGCGCCGCCTCCGCCGCCCACCGTATCCACCAGATAGAGAAGACTTGCATCCGCGCCATTGTCGTAAGTCTCAAGGGAGTTTTGGTTATAGAAGAGCGCATTGCAGCCTGTTTCGGCGTCGGTCACCGCGAGCTGGGCGTTGTTTGAACCAATGTAAACCGTCCCGCTGAAGAAACTCTCCAGATAAGACAATGCCAGCGGACTGGTGCATGTGTCGTTCCACGGCACCTCGGGCACGTAACCTTTGGCGTTGGACTGCGTGGTGGTGCTGTTCGATGTATTCCAGTAGGTCGCGGCCTCGGTTGCGCAGGCGTCGGTTGATGTGAGCGGGCACCAGTTAAAGTCCGTTCCGCCAACCGAGGTATTGAACGGAGTGCTCGACAGCCCGTTGACTGAGAGCCCGTATTCGGCGGGGTAGGGAACGCCGTTTGAGTCACCGCCTTGGTCGCAGGCAGCCGAGCCCCCATCGCCCGAGGCTACAAAGACGGCAATGCCTTCGGCGGCAGCCGTTTGCCACAGGTTGTAATACTCAACGTTCCCGCCCGTTCCCTCGCCGAGTTCGCACTCGCCGTAGCTCACGCTCATAATGTGCGCGGTGACGTTGTTGACGATATAGCTTTCCGAATCGTAGAGATTGTCGTCGGTGGCAGAAGCCGGATAGGAAGCAACCAGAACGATTTGCGCATTTTTGGCAACCGCTCCGCTCCACTCCACGTCGAGGGTGTTCTCCTCAAGGTCGCTGAGGCTGCACAATGCCGACGAACTGGTAGATGTGCAAACCGTAAGTGGCTGGCTGTTGCCCGAGATCTGGATCGGCGTGTTGTAGGAGTTGCTGGTGGGCAGGTCGAAGAAGGTGCGGAACGTGGCCACGTCGTTGTTGCCATTTGAGCCCGCCGCAACCGAGGTCGATTCGCCGATATCGATTGCGCTGGTGCCGGCGATAGCGATGGTCTGCCCGGTGCCGTCGATTCCATTGTTCCATAGAGGCGAAACGTTATAGATCGTCGCGAAATCCCACGGTCCAACATCTTCCACGAGGTATGGATTGGTTCCACCCACGCTAATGCCGAACTGCGGCTTTGCGGTGGCGGCTGATTTTGCAAAAGTTTGAGCGCCTAAATGGGATGAGGAGAGCGCTGTCAGGGGTGTGGCGCCGGATTGCCGTACCCACTTGCCCGATTGCTGGTCGCGCATGACCTGCTGGCCCATGTGATGCGCCGGCCGCGGGAAGAAATTGTGCAGTGCCTTGACGCCGACGACCACGGACGAGAGAGCGGCGGGAATCTGCGGATCGCTCATGTTGGCGATGTGGGACACGCCGTTCACTTCAAGGTTATGTATCTCGGTGTGGAATGCGTTGGTGACGAGCTTCGCGGTTCCATTGAAGCGGATGGACATGTGGTCCCTGGTCACCTGCGTCACCGTAAATCCATGGCCGGTGAGCCAGCTTGTAATCGCAGTAATGTCGGAAGTGGAGGGGCCGAACCGCTCGCCCACCTGGTCTGGCGTTAGCCACTGGTGATAGTTCGGTGAGCTGGGGTCGTTTTGGCTGGCCACAAATTCATCGAAGGCGGCCTGCTGCTCAGGGCTGCGGCTCAGCACCAGGATCAGGTCGGTCATGGGCAGGTTGGGGCTGACCGCGCCGCGATCGTTCTTGGCGTTCGCCGCAGGATGCGTGTTGCCCGCCAGCGTGACCAGATGGCTTTCATCAATGGGGCTGACAATGCGATTGGCGTTTGCGATGGAGGCTGTGGCAGTTTGTGCCGGCAACAGGGAAGCGCCGAGCACAGCACTGGCCAGAACACATAGGGGGAAAGTGCGCAGATTGGCCATATTCGAATTCCGAGACCCTTTCTCTAAAGAAAACCCTGGTGGAGCAGAAAAGTTGCGGTCAAAAAACTGAAACCGTGAATTAGAGGTTCAACGGTTGCGCATTAGACTGACCAATTCAAAAGCCGTCATCCTGTTCCGCAAAAAAATGACGCGCAGTTGAGAGAACTACCTGTGCAGATCGCGAAGGACAGGTTGAGAAGGCCGCTTCAGTACTGGATAATTCCAGGCATTCCGCGCCATTGAACCGTGTAATCAGATTACGATCTCCGCGCGGAGAGGCCGGCTGAAAAGCCAGACGGCTATCAGATATAGACGGAAAGAACGCGGGCGGGATGACACAGGATTTTAAGCGGGGAGTTCCGCCTATTGGTAAACGCTGGCCGACCCAGCCAAATGCCCCCCATTGAGCAATAGGCAGTTCCGGCCTCTTCCCCTTACACTGGTTTGGATGAATAAGGCGGCGCTCTCTTCCCCTGCACTGACTTTTCTTGAGGACCGTTGGGACAGCAAGATTGCTGAAACCCTGGACGAGCCTGAACTGCTGCGCTATCGCTCGAACCTGCTCGGTTCGGATTTGCGCATCACTAACTTTGCCGGCGGCAACACCAGCTCGAAGATTGCTGAAGTGGACCCGCTTACCGGCAAGCCCGTTGAGGTGCTCTGGGTAAAAGGCTCGGGCGGCGACCTGGGCAGCATCAAGCGCGGTGGCTTTGCGACGCTTTACCAGAAGCGGCTGCTGGCGCTGGAGCACGTCTACACAGACGTGGAACAGGAAGACGCGATGGCGGAGATGTATCCGCTGTGCGCGTTTCGCGCTAACCCCGTAGCCGCGTCCATCGATACGCCGTTGCACGGTTTTCTCCCCTTTCCGCATGTCGATCACCTGCATCCCGACTGGGGCATTGCGCTGGCCGCTTCAGCCAACGGCGAAACCAAGATGGAGGAGTTCAACAGCGAGTTTGGGCACAAGCTGGTATGGGTGCCCTGGCAGCGGCCCGGCTTTGAGCTGGCGATGATGATGAAGAAGGCGGTCGTCAAGAATCCCGGCTGCGACGGAATTGTGCTGGGCGGCCATGGGCTCTTCACATGGGGCGAGACCCAGCGCGGATGCTATCTGAATACCATCACCATCATCGACCAGATCGGGCAGTTTATTGCGCGCCACGGAGCCGCGAAAGGTAGCCAGCGCTTTGGTGGCGAGGCAGTTGCCGCACGTGGGGACCGCCGAGACCTGGCGGTTGCGATCATGCCCTTTCTGCGTGGGCACCTTAGTTCCCAGCGGCGCTGGATTGCGAACTTTTCCGATGCCCCCGATGTGCTTGAGTTTGTGAACTCGGCACACGCCCGGGAGATGGCGTACCTGGGCACCAGTTGTCCCGACCACTTTATCCGCACCAAGATCAGGCCCATGTTTGTGGCCTGGGAAGCGGGTGCGGGCCTCGCCGAGCTAAAGAGTCAGATCGTCATGTCGCTGGCGCGGTATCGCCAGGAGTACCGCCTGTACTACCGTACATTTGCCACGCCTGAATCGCCGGCCATTCGCGACGCCAGTCCGGCCGTGGTGCTAGTTCAGGGCCTGGGCATGTTCAGCTTTGGAAAGAACAAAACCGAAGCGCGCATTACGGGGGAGTTCTATACCAACGCGATCCACGTGATGGAGGGCGCAACTCTGCTGGCGGAGGACGATGTGAGCGGACCCGTTCCGCAGTGCCCGCCCGGCATGGAGGCTGGCAGCTTCAAGCAGTTCGGCAACTACGTTGCACTGCCGGCTGCGGAAGCATTTCGCATCGAGTACTGGTCGCTGGAAGAAGCCAAGATTCGCCGCCAGCCCGCCGAAAAGGAGTTCAGCCGCCGGGTTGCGTTCGTGGTGGGCGGAGCCAGCGGCATCGGGCGCGAAACGGCGCACCTGCTTGCGTCCCGCGGAGCCCATGTGGTGGTGGCCGATCTGGACGCGGCCGGTGCTGCGCAGGTGGCTGGCGGGCTAAAGTCGGTTGCTCCGGCGGAGTCGGTGATGGCGGCGGAAGTCGATATCCGCAGCCGTGCGTCGATTGCCGGCGCGCTCAAGGCCGCGGTTGCCGCCTTCGGCGGCGTGGATATTCTCGTCAACGCCGCCGGTTTGTTTCCGGCCTCGCCTGAACCTGTGATTCCAGATCGCATGTGGTCCTCAACGCTCGATGTGAACGTGACTGGCAACTACCTTCTGGCCGACGAAACAGCGAAGATCTTCGCGGAACAGGGGCTGCATGGGACGATTGTGCTTACCAGTTCGGCTAATGCGGTGGTTGCCAAGAAGGGAAGTGAAGTGTACGACGTGAGCAAGGCTGCGCTTTCACACTTGATTCGCGAGCTGGCCGTTTCGCTCGCGCCCGATGTGCGCGTGAATGGCATCAGTCCGGCCACGGTGGTTAAGGGGTCGGCGATGTTATCGCGCGACCGCGTGATCGCTTCGCTCAAGAAATACAGCATTCCGTTTCAGGAATCGTTCAGCGACGAGGAATTGCGCGGCAGACTGGCATCGTTCTACGCGGAGCGCACGCTGACGCATAAGACCATCGATACGGTGGACTGCGCTGAGGCGATCGTGTTTCTCGCCAGCCCGCGTTCGCGCTGCACAACCGGCCATCTGATTCCCGTCGACGGAGGATTGGCGGACGCATTCTTGCGATAAACGAACAGCGAATGGCGGGTCGAGGCGCAGGCGACAGAGATATACTCGACTGCGATGCAAGAACCAGCTCGAGTTGCCGTCGATTTAGGCGCAGAAAGCTGCCGCGTTTCGCTGCTGCGCTGGCAGAGCGGCAAGCCGCAGATCGAAGTTGTACACCGAATACCGAACGGTCCGGTCCATCGCGGAAGCGCGCTCCACTGGCCTCTCGAAGCCATTCTTGCTGGACTTGAAGAAGGGCTGCGCAAGGCCGCACAGGCCGCTACAGAGGGCATTGCTTCTATCGGCGTGGATAGCTGGGGTGTGGACTACGTGCGCCTCGGCCCGGACGGGCGCGCGCTGGCCCAGCCCTTCTGTTATCGCGACGAGCGGACGGCGGCCAGCAAAGCGGCGGCAGATAAAATCATTTCGCCATTCGAACTGTATGGGCGCACAGGCGTTTTTCCCATGCGCATCAATACCGTGTATCAACTGCTTGCCGATCGCGCGGCTGGCGGCGAACCGCAAACGCCGTGGATCATGTTGCCGGAGTTTGTACTCTACTGGCTGGGCGCGCGGCGCGTGTCGGAGTATACGCACGCCACGCACACCGGACTGGTGGATCTGAAAACCGGCGCGTGGTCTGCCGAAGTCTTCAGCGCGCTTGAGCTTTCAATTGAAGCCGCGCCGATGATAGTTCGTGCGGGCACAGTTGTGGGCCGCGTCACCGGTCCTCTTGCGGCGCTCGATGCTTTCAGGCAGACCGAGCTGATTGTGCCTGCCTGCCACGATACAGCGTCGGCCATTGCGGGCATTCCTACTGGCCTGAGCTCGATGGCCTACATCAGCTCTGGCACGTGGTCCTTGGTTGGCACGCTCACGCCGGTTCCTGTTACCACGCGCGTGGCGTTCGAGTCCGGCTATACAAACCTGGGCGCGGCCACCGGCGACCTGATGTTTCATTCGCTCATCAACAGCATGTGGGTGTTGAAGCAGTGCATGGAATCGTGGGCTGCCGCGGGACGTGCGTGGAAGATTGAAGACCTTGTGCGGGCGGCAGGCGAGTGCAGCGCGCCTGCAGGGCTGCTCGACATGGATGCCGAGGCGCTGATGCTCGATACCGAGATGCCGCGGCGCATCAACGGCGAGCTTGCGCGGCTGGGATACGAGCCTATCGCCGACGTGCCTGGAAACGAGCAGGTATTTGCACGAATTATCTTTGAGAGTCTGGCGGCGCGTTACGCCTCAGCGCTTGCCAGCCTGGAGACAATGCTTGGGCGCAGGCTCACGGGAATCCACATGCTGGGCGGGGCCAATCGCAACAAGCTGCTGGTTCAACTCACCGAACAGCGCACCGGGTTGCCCATCGAGATTGGTGAAACCGAGAGCGCAACGATTGGCAATCTGGCAGTGCAGTTGGCAGCAAGCGAGAGCGGCGGCAAGCCGATTCGCCCTGAAGCCGTGCGCGAGTGGGCGCGGTGTTTGTGCCGGCGATAGAGCTGCGGTTTCATCAGGAGTAGACGGCGACGCCGGCCAATGCTCGATCGATGCGGTCGAGCGCATCTTGCGGCAGCTTGGTGCCGATGGCGCGGATATTGTCGGCGATTTGCTCTGGACGCGAGGCTCCGATGATAGCAGAGGAAACTTCAGGCCGGCGCAGAACCCAGGCCAGAGCCAACTGCACCATGGTCAGGCCGAGATCCGCGGCGATGGGCTTGAGCTGCTCAACTGCTTCGAGTAAATAATCGGAGCGAAAGTGGCGGCCTGCCGACTCCATGAATATGTTCATTTGCTCGCTGGCCGCGCGGGTTCCTGGCGGAGGCGGCTGCCCAGGCGCGTACTTGCCTGTGAGCACGCCGTGCGCCAGCGGCGAAAAAGCAAGATTGCCGATTGCGTGTCGCGCACAGGCCGCGAAAACTTGCGCCTCAGGCTTGCGCCACAGCATGGAATACTGCGGCTGGCTTGCAGAGAAGCCGGTCAGGTTTTGCGCGCTGCAGATTGCGGCGGCGGTATCGATTTGCTCCGCTGTCCACTCGCTGAAGCCGATGGCGCGCACCTTGCCAGCCTTCACGGCGCGGTCCAGGGCGGCGAGTGTCTCTTCCAGAGGAGTTTCTTTATCGTAGCGGTGGCACTGATAAAGATCGATGCAGTCCACGTTTAGCCGCTGGAGCGAGCGGTCGAGTTGTTTTGCGATTTGCGCGGCGGACAAGCCGTGATCGGGTTCGTCGCCGACAGGGAAGTAGAGCTTGGTGGCGATGAGATAGCGGTCGCGCGGATAGCTGCCGAGAGCTTCGCCGAGGACGCGCTCGGCTTCTCCCGCGCCGTATTGGTTGGCGGTGTCGAACAGCGTAATGCCGTGGTCGAGAGCCGTATGGATACAGCGGATGGCCTGCTCGCGGCCGATGCCGCCGGCAATCGTGAGCCACGTTCCAAAGCTAAGCTCGGAGACGGTCAAACCGCTGTTGCCAAGGCTGCGAAATTGCATCGGATCCCTTCAGGGCTGAGGATTTGCGGAGCGCGCGTTTACTACACCGCGTTTATCCCAGCGACTGCACTGAGCCTTTGCCGACGATGTCTTCAACGCGTGCGACCCAGGTGCGGTCGGCGGCGACGGTCATTCCCGCCGGTTCCAGAATCACCGAGTACTCGCCTTTCTTGTCCAGATGAAGCATCACCTTGCCAGGACCCGGAGCCGCATCTGCTGCGCGCTTCAACTCCGCGAGTACCTCTTCGGTTGCACGGTCCAGACTAATGCGGATACGAATGCCGGCGGGTAGTTTCACTTGGACATCGTCGAGCGCCTGGACCATGTTGATCGAGATTTTTGGCGCTGCATCTTCGTCGCCCATCAGAATGCCGCGAACAAGCACTGGCGCTTCAATCTTGAGCTGCTCCTGCAGGCGCTCATAGTCGCGCGAAAAGCAGATGATATCGATTTTGCCTGTTGCATCCTCAAGCGCGGCCTGGGCATAGAGTTTTTGATCGCGTTTGCTCTTCTGCACGCGCACGCCGCCAAGCGAACCCGCGACCATGATCTCGTCGGCAGGGTCGGCAGGCTTGCCCCAGACGCGCTCGGGTGGCTTGCGTTCGAGCGCTTCGGAAACGGAGATGACGCCTGTAAGGTTGCGCAGTTTTTCTGCATATTTATCCAACGGATGGCCGGAGACAAAGAAGCCCAGCACTTCCTTTTCGTTGGCCAGGCGAACGCCCTCTTCCCAGTCCGGAACCTGGGGCAGGTCGTCGTCGGCGCGGCCATGCGTGGGAGCTTCATTGAACAATCCGAAGAGGCCGGTCTGCCCTTGCGCCGCGTCTTTCTGCGCTCTCTGCGCGCGTTCAATCGCCTTGTCCACCGCGGCCATCAATGGTCCGCGCTTGCCCATGGAGTCAAGCGCGCCCGCTTTGATCAACGACTCAATCACGCGCTTGTTCATTACGCGCAGGTCAACCTTTTCGCAGAACTCCCAGAGACTCTTGAAGCGCCCGCCTGCTTCCTGACGAGCATTCAGAATGGATTCGATGGCGTTGCCGCCTACGTTCTTTACTGCCGCGAGACCGAAGCGGATGGCCTGCCCTTCGCCGGAGATGTGCGGGGTGAACTGCGCTCTTGAAATCTGTACGTCGGGCGGTAAAACGCTGATGCCCAACTCGCGGCACTCGCCAATGTATTTCACCACGCTGTCGGGTTTTGAGGTTTCAGAGGTGAGCAGCGCTGCCATGAACTCGACGGGGAAATGGGTTTTGAGATAAGCCGTCTGATAGGCCAGCAGCGCATAGGCCGCCGAGTGCGACTTGTTGAATCCGTAGCCGGCGAACTTGTCCATCTGGTCGAACAATTCTCCGGCAATATCTTTTGGATGGCCCAGCGCCGCTGCGCCGCTCATAAAGCGGTCGCGCTGCTTGGCCATCTCTTCGGGCTTCTTTTTGCCCATGGCGCGGCGCAGCAGATCGGCTTCGCCCAGCGAGTAGCTGGCGACGATGTTCGAGATCTGCATCACCTGTTCCTGATAGACGATGACACCCAGCGTCTCTTTCAGGATGCCTTCGATTTCGGGAAGCATGTACTCCACCTTGCGGCGGCCGAGCTTGCGCTCGATAAAGTCGTCGATCATGCCGCCCTGGATGGGGCCGGGACGATAGAGCGCATTTAATGCGGTCAGGTCTTCAACCGTGTCGGGCTTGTAGCGGCGCAGCACGTCTCTCATGCCGCCGGACTCGAACTGGAAGACGCCGGAGGTGAGCGCCCCGTGGAACACTTTGCGGAAGGTCTCTTCGTCAGCCGGTGGAATGGCTTCAATATCGATCTTTTCGCCGCGGCTCTGCTCGATCAGCTTCAGGCAGTCGTCGATGACCGTGAGCGTGGTCAGGCCGAGGAAGTCCATCTTCAGAAGGCCCATCTTCTCCACGGCCTTCATGTCATAAGCGGTTACGATTTCGTCGTTCTTCGTTTTGACGATGGGGACCAGATCGATGAGCGGGCGCGGCGCAATCACCACTGCCGAGGCGTGAACGCCGGAGCCGCGCACCAGGCCTTCCAGTTTCTTTGCAGTGTCAATCAGTTCGCGAACTGTCTGATCGGTGTCATAAGCCTTGCGCAGGTCGGGGACTTCTTCGAGGGCCTCGTCGATGGTGATGCCGACTGTTGCAGGAATGAGTTTGGCGATGCGGTCGACGTCGCCATAAGGCATGTCGAGGGCGCGGCCGCAGTCCTTGATGGAGCCCTTGGCGGCCATGGTGTTGAAGGTGATGATCTGCGCCACCTGCTCGCGGCCGTACTTTCGCGTGACGTATTCAATCACTTCTCCGCGGCGATTCATGCAGAAGTCAACGTCGATATCAGGCATGGACACGCGCTCGGGATTGAGAAACCGCTCGAACAGCAGCGCGTTCTGCAGCGGATCGACGTTGGTAATCTCCATCGAGTAAGCCACCAGCGATCCCGCGCCGGAACCGCGGCCGGGGCCTACGGGAATGCCGTGATCGCGCGCGTATTTGATGAAGTCCCAGACGATAAGAAAGTAGCCCGAGTACTTCATCTGCTTGATGATGCCGATCTCGAAATCGAGACGGGCCTGGTATTTCTCTGCCGTATTGCGCAGAACGCCGCGCAATTCGAGCTGGCGGATTCCGGTTTCAAGCCGCTTCTTCAATCCTTCGCGGCACACCTCTTCGAAGTAGCTGTCGATGGTGTGGCCTTCAGGGACGGCGAACTCGGGAAAGGGATTATCGGGTTTTGATAGCTTCAGGTTGCAGCGCTCGGCAATCTCCATGGTGCGGGCGATGACTGCCGGCGAGTCGGGAAACAACTGCGCCATCTCGTCGCCGCTTTTTACAAAGAACTGATCGCTGTCGAAGCGGAAGCGGTCGGCGTCGTGCACTTTGGAGCCGGTCTGCACGCAGAGCATTACATCGTGCGCGTGCGAATCCTCGCCGCACAGGTAGTGCGAGTCATTGGTCAAGACCATGGGAATGTCAAGCTCGCGCTCCAGACGAAAGAGGGATTCGTGGATCTTCTTTTCCAGATTGAGTCCCTGGTCCTGAATTTCAAGATAGAAGTTGCCGCGGCCGAAGATGTCCTGGTACTGCGCGGCGGTCGAGCGCGCCTTCTCGTACTCGCCCGCCACCAGGTGCTCGCACAGCTCACCGCTCAGGCAGCCGGAAAAGCCGATGAGACCTTTCGAGTGCTCTGCTAGAAACTTCTTGCTCACACGTGGCTTGCGATAGAAGCCGTAGACCGAAGCTTCGGAGGTGATGCGGATGAGGTTTCGATAGCCTTCTTCGTCCTGCGCCAGCACCAGCAGGTGATTGTTCTCATCGCCATCGCCGGGCGCGCGGTGGTCCTCGTTCTTGCAGATGTAAAGCTCGCAGCCGAGGATGGGCTTGACGCCTTTTGCCTTGGCCGCGTCAAAGAAATGCACCGCTCCATAGATGTTGCCATGGTCGGTCATGGCGACGGACTTTTGGCCGACCGCCGCCACGCGGTCAACGAGTTTCTTCACGTCGCAGGCGCCGTCGAGGAGGGAGTATTCGGTATGCAGATGGAGGTGGGTGAATTCGGCCATGGCTGAGACTGATTTTACCGGGGAGACTCGTCCCGGATTCGCCTAATTGCCGGTTGAAATCGCGGTCGAGTGAGGAAAAACAGCTCGTCCCTTGGTTCTTCCGATTCAGATCGAAGTGCGGGGACTCATGATGCGGCTTCAGATAACTCGGGGTGGATGTCTTGACGTATGTTGTCGAATATGACTACACTCGCAGTGTAATCTCGAAAGCAAGCCGATGACACGACAGACGCGGCCAATTTCATGGATCAAGGCCGCACGCAAGGACTTCGAGAAATTTCCTGAAGAATCGCAGGCCATCTGTCTTACGGCTTTGACGATTGCGTCGGAGGGTGGAAAGGCCGATCTTGCCAAGCCGTTCAAAGGTTTAGGCTCAGGGGTTTTCGAAATAGCTTTGCCGCTTCGCGGAAATGCTTATCGCGTGCTCTACGCCGTGCAAATTGGCGACGACATCTGGGTTCTCCATGCATTCCAGAAGAAATCGACGCGAGGCATCAAGACACCGCGGCACGAAATTGAATTGGTTGAGGAGCGGCTTAAGAAACTGAAGGAGATGTTTGGATGAAAGACGAAAAGATCGACATTGTCCGAGGCAGCGGCAATGTCTTTCGTGACATGGGACATGCCAGCCCCGACGTCGCTCAGTTGAAGGCCATTCTTGCAGCAGAAATCGTGAAGAAGCTAGACCGCGAGAAACTGACTGTTCGCGCGGCGCACGCGCTTTCCGGTATTGCGGCGGCGGATTTCTCGCGCATCCGCAACGCCGATCTGAGCAGGTTCACGGTGGATCGCCTGGTTTCAATCCTTAATCGCCTGGGTTCGCGAGTAGAGGTAAAGGTGAGCGTTCGAGCGGCCAAAGGGCGCGCCAAAGCGGCTGCCTGACGAGGCGGAGCGGATGCTGCCGGACCCAGGTTTCGAGGCTCGCAGCATGGCTGCGCTGGCTTATCCGGGAGTTGCAGGCTTTTTGCTGGTTTCGCGCCTGCCCTTCCTGCGCTTCTCCGCTGTCGCTTGAGCCTGCTGGTTGGTATACTTATCCTTGTGACCACATCTCTGCTTGAATCCATCCCCAACGGTAATGCCGCCGGGACTTCCCCCAGCCAGAAGAGGGTGTTGTTGCTGAAGCCGCGAGGCTTTTGCGCCGGAGTGGTGCGCGCGATCGACATCGTGAAGATCGCACTCGATACCTTTGGCGCCCCCATTTACGTGCGCCGCGAAATCGTCCACAACCGCTATGTAGTGAATGAGTTGGCCGAAAAGGGGGCCATCTTTGTCCACGAGATAGACGACGTGCCCGAGGGCCAGCGCGTTATTTACAGCGCCCACGGCGTTTCGCCGGCGGTACGCGAACTGAGCAAGAGCCGCAACCTGAAGGTGATTGACGCAACCTGCCCGCTGGTGACCAAGGTCCACATTGAGGCGGTCAAGTTCGCCAAGCAGGGCTATTCACTGGTGCTCATCGGCCATCGCGACCACGACGAGATCGAGGGCACGCTGGGCGAGGCGCCCGAGGCGACGCAGGTGGTGTCGAATGTGGCCGAGGTGGCCGCGCTCAAGGTGCCCGATCCAGATCGCGTGGCGTATCTAACCCAGACCACGCTTTCGCTCGACGAGGCGCGCGACATTATTCATGCGCTCAAAGAGAAGTTTCCGAATATCGTCGGGCCGCACTCGCAGGATATTTGCTACGCGACAGAGAACCGGCAGGTAGCCGTGCGCAACGTGGCCCACGGCGCCGGACTGGTGCTGGTGGTGGGCTCGACGAACAGCTCCAACTCAAATCGTCTGGTTGAGGTTTCGAGGAATCTGGGGACCATCGGTTATCTGATTGATAACTCGCAGGCCATTAACCCCGAGTGGCTCAAAGACGTCAAAACCGTAGCAGTCACTGCAGGCGCTTCGGCTCCCGAGGTGCTCGTAGAGGACGTGGTGAATTATTTGCGTCAAAACGGGTTTACGAGCGTCGAAGAAGTAGAAGTAATGCCCGAGAATGTGCGTTTTGGTTTGCCTCCTGAGATTGTTCAGGCCATTGGCAGCGCCAACGGAGAGAGCCTTCCTCTTTGAGCGTAAGGATCTCCGCTGAAATTGAAGATAAACGTGTGGGGCCGCGGACAAGCAGCTTTCGGCTCCCACTTACTTTATTGGGATTTGTTCAAGGATCTGAGGCCTTTCTAACCGCATGAGTCCTACGCAGGCGAAGACGCAAACCGCGGCGCCCAGATTTGGCCGGCTCGATGCAGCAATGGCAGATGTCGAAGCGGCCATCGCAAAAGCGCGAGACTATATCTTCTCCAGGCAGCTACCTGAGGGTTACTGGTGTGGAGAGCTCGAAGCGGATTCGATGCTCGAGGCCGACTACATCTATCTGCATACGGTGCTGGAGAGCGGCGATCCGGGACGGCTGAAGCGCGCCTTTACCGAGATGATGCGCTACCAGAACGAAGATGGCAGTTGGAGCATCTATCCGGGCGGGCCGGGCAACATCTCTCTCACGGTAAAGTGCTACTCGGCGGCCAAGATCATGGGCCTGACTGCCAATGAGCCGCGTTTAGTTAATGCGCGCGAGTGGATTATGGCGCATGGCGGCGTGGTGGAGTGCAACACCTTCACCAAAATGTATCTTTGCTCCATTGGCGAGTACGATTACGACGCAGTGCCGGCAGTGCCGCCGGAGATTGTTCTTTTTCCCAAGTGGTTTTACTTTAATATCTACGAGATTTCCGCGTGGTCGCGGTCCATTCTGGTTCCGCTGGCAATCATCTACGCCAAAAAGCCGTACAAAAAACTGCGGCCGGAGCAGGGGATCGACGAGCTGTTCGCTGGGGGCCGCACCAACGCCACTCTGCGGCTGCACCTCGACCGCAAAAAGCTGATCTCGTGGCGGAATTTCTTCATCATTCTTGACCGGCTCATGCACTGGGCTGAGGCTGTTCATCTGCGTCCCGTGCGCACGCTGGCGCTGCGCAGGGCAGAGAAGTGGATGCTCGAACGTCTCGAGCTGAGCGATGGTCTTGGCGCCATTTATCCGGCAATGCTGAATGCGATTATCGCGCTGCGTTGTCTGGGATACTCCGAAGACGATCCCCAGGTGATTCGCGCACGCGATGAGTTTGAGAAGCTGGGCATTGAGCAGGGGCCCACGCAGGAGATGCCCGAGCCGACATTCCGTATGCAGCCCTGCGCCTCACCGGTGTGGGATACGGCGCAGGCAATTTACGCGCTGGGCGAAGCCGGCGTGCCGCGCGACGATCCGCGCATGTTGAAGGCTGCCGACTGGATTCTATCGAAAGAAGTGCGCCACAAGGGCGACTGGGCAGTCAAGGTTCCCAACACCGATCCCGGCGGATGGTACTTCGAGTTCAACAACGAGTTCTATCCCGACACCGACGACACGGCGCAGGTTCTGCTGGCGCTCACCAAGGTGGAGAATCCGCGCGAGCGATACCAGCACCAGGTATGTCAGCGCGCCATTGAGTGGGAGTTTGCCATGCAGTGCCGCAACGGCGGTTGGGGCAGCTTTGACAAAGACAACACCAAGATGATCTTCCAGTACATCCCTTTTGCGGATCACAATGCCATGCTCGATCCGCCGACCGTGGATATTACCGGACGCATGCTTGAGATGCTGGCCAGCTACGGCTATACGCGCGAAGACAAGCGCGTGCAAAAGGCCATCAAGTTCATCCTCAAAGAGCAGGAGCCGGACGGAAGTTGGTTCGGGCGCTGGGGCGTGAATTATCTGTACGGCACGTTCCTGGTGCTGCGCGGGCTTGAGGCCATCGGCATAGATCACAACGAGCCGCAGATGCAGCAGGGCGCGGAGTGGATTCGCATGGTGCAGAATCCCGATGGCGGCTGGGGCGAGACCTGCGGCAGTTACGACGATCCCGACACGCGGGGCGTTGGCGTCAGTACCCCTTCGCAAACGGCGTGGGCCATGCTAGGCCTGCTGGCCGCCGGCGACGACCGTTCCGACTCCATTGCCAAAGGCGTCCGCTGGCTGCTTACGCGGCAGCAGGCCGACGGCAGTTGGGACGAGTCGATGGGCGAGGGCGCGCAACGGCAGGCTATCATTACAGGAACAGGCTTCCCCAAGGTCTTCTACCTGGCATACACGCTTTACCGCGATTATTTTCCGCTGCTCGCCTTGACGACCTACAGGCGGGCCATGGAGCGCGCCGAAAACGGCGCCGGAGGTTAGCCCCAGAATGGCGATTCCCATCTCTCAAATGTGGACAGTGTCCACATACGTGCTCAAGAAGAAGCTCACCGGAGCCAAGCGGTATCCGCTGGTGCTCATGCTTGAGCCGCTCTTCCGCTGCAACCTGGCCTGCGCCGGCTGCGGCAAGGTGCAGTATCCGCCGCACATCCTAAAAAAGCAGCTCACGCCCGAGGAGTGCTTCCGCGCGATAGACGAGTGCGGTGCGCCCATGGTCTCGCTGCCGGGCGGCGAACCGCTGTTGCATCCGCAGATTGTCGAGATCGTCAACGGACTGATTGCGCGCAAAAAGTACATCTACCTGTGTACGAATGCGCTTGAACTCAAGCGCCGCTTGCCGGAGTTCACTCCGTCAAAGTACCTCACCTTCTCGGTGCATCTTGATGGCGAGCGGGAGCACCACGATTACTCAGTCTGCCGCGAGGGCGGATGGGATATTGCGGTCGAGGGCATCAAAGAGGCCGTCAAGCGCGGCTTCCGCGTAACCACCAACGCCACATTCTTCGATGGAACCGATCCCAACTCCGTGCGCTCCTTCTTCGATCAGGTGATGGGCATGGGCGTTGAGGGCATCGTGCTCTCGCCTGGCTATAGCTACGAGAAAGCGCCTGACCAAAATCGTTTTCTGGGCCGCGCGCGCGTGCGCCGCCTGTTCCGCGCCATCTTGTCGAACCGCAAGCCAAGCTGGAAGTTCAACATGTCGCCCTTGTTTCTAGAATTCCTGATGGGCGATCGCAACTACGACTGCATTCCGTGGGGAATGCCGGCCTACAACATCTTCGGCTGGCAGCGGCCCTGCTACCTGCTGCAAGAGGGCTACGCCGACAGCTATAAGGAACTGCTCGAATCCACCAAGTGGGAGGATTACGGCGTGCCCAGCGGCAATCCCAAGTGCGCCAACTGCATGGTGAGTTGCGGCTATGAGGCGCCCGCCGTCATTGACGGTTTCACAACGCTCAAAGGATTTTTCGCCATGGTGCGCGGCAACTTTAGCCGCTACCAGGACGATCACGCGCTGAAGCTTTTGAACGAGCCAATGCCGCACGGCCCAGCCAGCCTGGTGCAGATTGAAAAGCCCAGCAGCGAGCTTGAGGAGACACGCGCATGACCGCCGAAGTCCTGAAATATACGCGCGAACAAGTGGAGTCGCTCGAGCTTGCTCCCGGAACCGAGCGCGGCAATCTCGAGGGCTGGGTGCCCGAGCTTGCCAGCGAAGATGAACTGCGCGACGTGCTGGAAAAGGCGCTCGATTATCGCGGCGACGTGACACTCACGCTCAAGAGCGGCGAAAAGATTGAGGCTTTCATCTTCAATCGCCACACCGGTGCAACGCTGGCCGACTCCTGGGTGATGTACTTTACTCCAACGGCGGCCGACCGGCGCAAGGTGAGCTATGCGGACATTGCGCGGCTCGAATTCAGCGGCAAAGACCGCGCCGCAGGCAAGCACTGGGAAGACTGGGTGAAGGCCTACAACGAACGCAAGGCCGCCGGCGAAAAGAACATTGCGCTGGTACCCGAAAAGCTGGACTGAGCCTTATCGACAGATAGTTCCTGGGTGCCCCATATCTCGATTTTGAGATATGGGAAAGCACAAGCTCAGACCAATAGTTTTGCCTTTTGCCCGCTCTCACTGACGATTGAGACAGCTTTCTTATCAAAAGAGATAAAGGTTTCGCCGCCAAGCCAGCGCCCTTCATAAGCGATCACGCCGTCCGCAAAATCTCCGCCTGCTTGCATAGTCTTCAATCCGGCCTCAACCGCGCCTTGATCCGTAATCACGTTTTCGGCGTCGAGCAGAGCGTATATTGTCCTGGCAATCTCGTTCTTGGGTAGCTTGTAGCTTTTTCTCAAAACCCAGACCATTTCGCAGAGCGCGTGAAGGCTGAGTACGACCTGCTCGGCTGAACTCAAGGTGAGTCTTGCTACGCGGCTTTGCTTCGCATCGTCTCCGAGCACCGCGCGCAGCAGAACATTGGTGTCGGCGATGATATTCATCGTTTCAAGCCTGCCATGCCGGCCTCGGCTCCCGCTTCTGCGATTGCCTCGTTAATTTGTTCAATCGTGAGCTTTACATTCGTCTTCCCGGCCAATATGCCGAAGACATCCTGGATTTTTCCCTTCTTCCGTGCAGCCCGGCCCCTGAACTCGCCACCTGGCAACAGCTCAATCTCCAGTTTCTCTCCAGGCTTGATCCCGACGTGCTGCAGGATTTCCTTCCGCAGAGTCACCTGTCCCCGCGAAGTTGTGCTCACAATAGCCATGGGAACCCCCAACCCTCCCATTGTAATGCAAATCTGCATTACCTGCTATGTTTGACCGGTTCCTGATCTGCAAACCGGGCCACACAGCACAGCAGTTTAAGATGGCGATAGAGATTCGAATCTATGAAAGTCTTTGTTACAGGCGCTACCGGATTTGTCGGTCATCACGTGGCGAGTGCTCTCGCCGCCGAAGGGGCACAACTCCGCCTCCTGGTGCGTAAAACCAGCAACCTCGCCAATCTTGAAGGCATCGACGGCGATACGTTTGTCGGCGACCTGAGTCGGCCTGAGAGCTTGCGCACCGCGATCGAAGGCTGCGATGCGGTGGTGCATGTAGCCGCCGACTACCGCCTGTGGATTCCCGACCCCGAGGCCATGTACAGCGCCAACGTGGACGGCACGCGCGAACTGCTCCGCATGGCGCGTGAGGCGCAGGTGCCGCGTTTCGTCTACACGTCGAGCGTGGCCACCATGCACTTCCGTACTGATGGCATAGTCATCAACGAAGACACGCCGGTTTCGCTCGCGGACATGGTGGGCCACTACAAGCGTTCAAAGTTTATGGCCGAGCAGCAGGCCATTGCCGCCGCACAAGACGGCCAGCAGGTCATCATCCTCAACCCCACCACGCCCATTGGCGCAGGGGATTCAAAGCCAACGCCCACCGGCCGCATCTTTGTGGACTTTCTCAACGGCAAGTTTCCGGCGTATGTGGATACCGGCTTGAATCTGGTGGATGTGGCCGAGGTTGCGCGAACGCACGTGACCGCGCTGACCAAAGGCACGCCCGGTAAGCGGTACATACTCGGCGGAGAAAACCTTACCCTCAAACAGATTCTCGACAAGATGGCGGCCATCACCGGCATTCCCTCGCCCACCGTCAAGATTCCCTTTGCGGTTGCCGCCACCTACGCGTTCTTCGAGGAGTGGATCACAGGCCGCATCCGCGGCAAGGAGCCGCGCGCCACGCTGGAAGAGGTGCGCATGGGCCGGAAGAAGATGTTTGCCTCCAGCGCGCACGCCGAGCAGGAACTGGGCTTCCGCATTTTGCCCGTCTATCCCGCCATGCGAGCGGCGATTGAGTGGTTCCGCGCCAATGGCTATGCACCCCAGGGCAGGTCCTAAAGCATGAAGCGTATCGCCATTGTTGCGGCGTTGCCGGG
>Ga0302319_10001420_pt1 | contig 53354 bp, 52 predicted proteins | sample Bog_T0_2_FD_203319 | JGI IMG/M metagenome (GOLD analysis project Ga0302319, IMG submission 203319) | Peat permafrost microbial communities from Stordalen Mire near Abisko, Sweden - Bog_T0_2 | ecosystem: Environmental > Terrestrial > Soil > Wetlands > Peat | place: Sweden: Abisko, Stordalen Mire...
GTAAAGCTTCAAGATCAGCGCTGCGGGGTCGCCGGCAGACAGTTTTTCCGCTGCCTTGAAGATTTCTTGGCCTTTCTTGGGAAGCGGGTCTCCTTTCCGGACCAGAAAAAACAGCTTCGTTACATTGCCATGCAGGGACAACTTCCCTTCCACTCCAATCGAGTGGGAAGCCGGGATGGATTCGACAACGGCCGCCACTCGGGTAATTGTGAGCCGCGACTCGGTGCCGGACACGGGCGCACCGTTTCGCGTGAACAGCGAAACCAGGAAGGTGTTTGCGCCCATGCGCGGCAGCCGCACCGCGCAAGATGCGCCGCTGCGAAGTTTCATGCGGCCGGAAGACCACCCGCTGTCAAGACTTTCAATCTGGAACTGGTGCCCATCCAGGGAAGCGTCATCGCATTTGGCGATGATTTGAGTCCGGTCGCCGGGCGTGCGCGCAGCGAAGTCGAAAGAGAGCTGCAACTCCGCCGAAGCCGCGGCTGTCCGTCGCATTGGTTTGGGCGGATTTTTCGAAGAATTCCAATCGATGGATTCCGCAAAGATGGCAGCGCCCTCGGCAACCGCCATCATCGGATCGACCTGCAAATCCGCTTCGATGCCAAGCTGCTCGGAAACATAATCCCGGAGAGGCTTATATTGAGTCGGCCCACCGACGAAAACGATTCGAGCTACGTCCTGGTTCGTCAGCGCGCAGCGCTTCAATGACTCAAACGTTTCGCGGATCGTCTCATCCAGGTGCTCCCGGATGAGATCGTCCAACGCCGGCCGGGCAATCTCCAAGTCCAGGTAAATCGGCCGGCCCGTTTCATCATTGACGCGGACTTCATCCTCGGACAAAGAGATTACGGAAGAAGGGCTGAAGGATAGCTCGATCTTGGCTTTTTCCGCGGCCCACTGGGCTACCCTCCGAATACCGCCATGTTTTTTGTTGGATGCGAAATCGGCGGGCAATTTGAACGTGGAACGGAGCCAGGGAGCCACAAGATGTTCATAAAGAAGGCGGTCGAAGTCCCTCCCACCGCAAAAAGGGATGCCGCCGTGTTCGAGCAAATCAACGCGCCCGGCTCCGCTCTGGGCAATGGCCACATCAAATGTGCCGCCGCCCAAATCGTAGATGATGAAGACGCCGTCCCGAGCTGTGCGATGCATGACACTCATCACCGCCGCCACGGGTTCCTGCATCAGCGCCACTTTGCCGATACCCGCCATCCCGGCCGCGCTGAGGGTCGCATCGCGCTGCATCTGATCAAACGCTGCCGGCACGGTGATAATGGTCCCGGTATCGTCGGAGTCGCGAATTTCCTCGGGGAGGTAACCATAGAGGTAGCGCAGGATTTCCGCGCTGCATTCTTCGGGGCTCAGCACGGTCTGGGCACCGGGAACATTAATGGGCGTGCTGCTTCCCATGAAACGTTTGAACAAGTGCGCAACATTGCCTGGCGAGCGGGGAATTTGGTCGTATGCCCGCGCGCCGTAATAACGGGTGCGCCGATCGATGTATATGGCGGACGGGGTCACCGAATGCTGTTCGCGGCTCTTGTAAGGCGTCACCGTTGTACCGTCATAAGAACAGATCGCGCTATTGGTTGTTCCCAGGTCAATTCCTACGAAGCTCATACTCCGACTCCTGCTTTCTTAACGATCGCCTTGCCCGTCCGCAGCACGCCGTCCGGGCCCACGATCACCGGCTCGAGCATCTGGTCGATAACCAAGGTTTCATCTGGGTGATAGTCCTCGACATTTATCCCACTAGCGGCGATTCCTAATTCAAAAGCTTGCCCTTCGAGGTTTACGAAGCTCCAACCGGCGGTTGCCAAACACGATTCCAGGCGTTTCGAGAAATAGGCGAGCTTGCTCTCAAATCGCCGTTGTGTTGCCGCATCTAATCGTTGGGCTAGCCGGCGGCATTCTTCAGCGAAGCGCCAGCTTTCAGCCGCCAGATCGGCAAGGGCCGTTGTGTAGTCTGAAGGGGGCATCTGACAATCTCAAGTGCGCGCTCCGAGCAGAATTTCTCGCTGGCAATACATCGGATTCGCCTTGCCAGTTAAAATAGAGGCATCTGACCAAACCTTCTCACATCACTGATTTCCCTGCCGGCTACCAGGTCGGCCCCATCCCCATTTCTCCCGCCACTGTTCTGGCTCCCATGGCGGGCGTGACGGATACCGTATTCCGCCGCTTGATCCGCAATCAAGGCGGCTGCGGCCTGCTGATGACCGAATTCACCAGCTCGCATGGGGTTGTGAGCACGCGCACCGCAAAGAAGCACAATCGCAATTTCCGCTATCTGTATTTCGAACCGGAAGAGCATCCGATCACGTGCCAGCTCTTTGGCTCAGATCCCGGCGTGATGGCGGACGCGGCGCGCGTTTGCGAGGAACGCGGCTTCGATATCGTCGATATCAACTTCGGCTGTCCGGTGAACAAAGTGGTGAAGTGCAATGGCGGCTCGGGCTTGCTGCGCGATCTGCCGCTGGTGGAGACGATTCTGCGGACAGTGCGGGCCGCCATCTCGATTCCGCTCACTTGCAAGTTTCGCGCTGGCTGGAGCGATCAGGATTTGGTGGCAGTCCGCATGGCGCAGCTTGCTGAAGATTGCGGGCTGGCGGCGGTGGCGCTGCATCCGCGCACCCGCGAGCAAGGCTATAGCGGGCGCGCGGACTGGACGCGCATAGCCGAAGTGAAAGCCGCTGTGAAGATTCCAGTGATCGGCAACGGCGATATCAGCACGCCGGAAGACGCCGTGCGGATGGTTCGCGAGACCGGCTGCGACGCCGTCATGATTGGGCGCGCCGCTTCGCACAATCCTTGGATCTTCAAGCAAATCGGGGAGTATGTGCGCAGCGGTTCTTATACTGTGCCGCCGGATCGCGAGCGCTACGAATTGATGAAGCGCTACTATTTGATGTTGCAGGAACATGGGGAATCCGATGCCGTCGGCAAGATGAAACAGTTCGCGACTTACTTTACGCACGGCGTGCGCAACGGGGCCAAACTGCGCACCGAAATTTACCGCGCGCACGAGGTGGCGAGCATCCTTTCGATAGTGGATGCGTTTTTTTCGGTGGAGCTGGCCGGCGCGGCGCGGGAGTGCGCTGAGGTCGCTTGAAACACGTCCAATTGATTACAGATGGCGCTTGTAAAGGGAACCCGGGGAAAGGCGGCTGGGCTTGCATTTTGCGATTTGGCGACATGAAGCGTGAGATCTATGGCTCGAGCCCGTTCACCACCAACAACCGCATGGAATTGGCGGGGGCGATTGAAGGCTTGAAGCGGCTGAAAGAGGCTTGCTCGGTGGAAATCGTCACCGATTCGGAATATTTGCGCAACGGCATGACGAGTTGGATTAAAGGCTGGAAACGCAATGGCTGGGTTACTTCGGCCAAGAAACCGGTGACCAACAAAGATCTTTGGATGATGCTCGACGAATTAGTGAACGCTCACAAGATCCAATGGACGTGGACAAAAGGCCACGCCAACCACGAAGACAACAACCGCTGCGACGAACTGGCCAGCAGCGCCGCCGCATCGCAACTGAACAGCGAGCCTGATGGCAAACGCGATATCTACCGCAAGCATGCCGATTGATCCGCAGCGCGCGCGCATCTGCCTGTTCGGGGGTACGTTCGACCCGATTCATGCCGCGCATTTGCGCATAGCGGAGGAAGCATGCCGGAAGTTCAGCCTGAGCAGCGTGCTGTTCGTGCCCGCCGGGAATCCGCCGCATAAAGAAAGCTCCGGACTGGCGCCTTATGAAGACCGCTACCGCATGGTGCAAATCGCCTGCCAACCTTATTCCGAATTCGAAAGTTCGCGCCTGGAAGCGAGAAAAGAACGCAGCTATACGGTGGACACGATTCGCCGCTTTCGCAGCCAGAAGAAAGGCGATTTCGATTTATTCTTCTTGATTGGCGCGGATGCCTTTGACGAACTAGAGACGTGGAAGGGCTGGCAGGAGCTGCTGAATCTGACCGAATTTATCGTGGTAGCGCGGCCGGAAAGTGAGTATCGCGTGCCAACGGGCGCGCGTGTTCATCGGCTGGATGGATTGGCCTTGCCGGTTTCAAGTTCGACGATACGCGCGCGCCTGGCGGCGGGCAAGGCTACACCTGAACTGCCAGGCGACGTGCGGGCTTTTATTGAGACTCACGGACTATATAGTTTCGGCAAAGGCAATGCGACGCCGCTGGCCTGATGAATTACTGTTTAGCGGTGGCGCAATGCTGGTCGAATGCTTCCGTCAACATTTTGGCGATGGTGCCGGCGTCTGAGCTCTCAATTTGAAAGCGGTGAAGAGCAAAGACGGGTTGGCCGTCGCGGAAGATTGCCATGGAGGGCGATGAGGGCGGGACACCGGGCAACAATTCGCGCACGCGCGCCACTGCTTCGACATCCGCGCCCGCGAAAACCGCCGCTGCTTTGTCCGGCCTATTCGGGTGATTCAACGCCATTCCTATGGCCGGCCGGGCCTTTCCCGCCGCGCAGCCGCAAACCGAATTGGTGATCATCAACACGGTCCCGCTGCCGGGCGAAAGAAGCTTGTTGACTTCTTCCGCGGTTCTGGCTTCTTCGACCCCGTATTGCGTCAGGTCTTGACGCATAGGGGCAATCAACTGTTCTGGATAACGCATATTCCTATTATCAATCCCCTCTATCAGTCCCCGCCGCGGCCGGTCATCACTTTGGGTGTGGCCAAATAGCCGGCGATGGTATCTTTCTTGACGGAATTAACCACGATTTCGTAAGGCTGGCGCGCTTTCGAGGTGTAGAACTGAATCGGCTCGTTCACCGTGCGGTCCTTTTTCTCGACCGTTTTGTCATCGGCGGTGATCTCAATCGTGAAGCGGTTCTTCTTCGGGTCGGCCTTTTTCAGTTCAATCGAAATATCGGCTACGCGGGTAAATTGCTTGCTTTTGTTGACGGTGAATTCGGCATAGTTGCGCTCGCCCAATTCGCGGAGCGCTTTCAATTCGGTTGAGTTGGTGGCGATCAGGCTGGAATGGCTATCCAGTTCGCCGGTGGCGCGTTTAAGATTTGAAATCGTTTGTTCCAACTGGCTCTTGGTGGCTCCCAAGTCGGTTTTTACGGTGCCGACATCAGAGGTGACCGAATCTACCTTTGTGTTCGCGGTATCAGCCGAGGCTTTTACCTGCGAAATGGCCGCCTGTTGCTGCGCTTGTTCGGCGGCAACCTTCTCCTGCAGCATCTCTACCCGGTGTTGAGCATCGATCTTTGCTTGGCCAACCGAAGCTTCCGCCTGCCGCCGCTGCTCCGCCAAGCGCGATTGCAGCTCATCTACGCTGCGGCGCGAACGCTGCACTTCCTCATTCGAATCAACCTTCATCTTTTCGATGGCGGCGTTGACATCGGCGGTCAGCTTCACCATGTCAGCCTTGGTTTCGCTGCGCACTTTGTCGAGTTGCAAGAACTGAAATATGCTGGATACGCCCAACAAGACCAATGCTCCAATCGTTAAAGGCGTCTTCCAGTTCGGCCCGGAGGGCGGCGGAATAATGTATGTAGGCTGTTGTGGACTTCCCATGTTCTCTTTTCCCTTTTGGATTTAGGCCAATTCAATTATTATATAGATGCTTGAGTAGACGTACCAGCTTTAGGGCGTGTTACAAAGGCGATGCCGTTTGCCATAGCATCAAAATGCTAGTACTTCCTGCTTCGGTATCCCCGGCTCAAAACAGCGCCGGCAGCGAGCCTCGTAGGCTCCATCCGCTCCTACCATAATCAATTCGTCCGAGCCCGTCAAGCGCTGGGTGTGTTTGGCGGGCGCACCGCAACGCATGCAAATGGCCAGTGTCTTGGTAATGGATTCAGCCACCGCCAGCAGTTCCGGCATCGGGGTGAATGGCCTCCCCATGAAATCGGTATCCAAGCCGGCGATAATGACCTGCTTGCCGCCGTCGGCGAGTTGGTTGGCTACGGCGACTAATTCCGGCCCGAAAAAATTCGATTCGTCCACGCCCACAACCTGGGTACGCCAGTCTAATTTCGCCAGGATTTCGTTGGCCGTGTTCACCGGCTCGGAACGCATTCTCACATCGGCGTGAGTTACGATTTCAGAAGCCGAATAGCGGTCGTCCAGCGCTGGCTTAAACACCTGCACACGTTTACGCGCAATCACGGCGCGCCGCAGCCGGCGGATCAGTTCCTCGCTTTTGCCGGAAAACATCGGGCCGCAAATCGCTTCAATCCAACCGCTATTCAGAACGACGAGGTCCAAAATTCTAGACGCTCTCCCGCTTCCGGTTCACGCGAATGGCGAGCATATCTTGGGTTGGTTCGCCAGCGCACTCGACGGCAAGAGTTGTGGCAAGCGGGTCCTGGGCGGCGGCAGGCAAGCCCATAAACCGCACGCGGAAATCTTCCTGTTCGAACTTCACAGGTTTACCACTCGGATACATTTTGGCTGCTACCACTTTCTGCTGCAAGCCGCCTAGCGCGAGCGTCTCGCCCGGCCAAAAATAAGCGTGAATATAAAGCGTGTTGCCCTGGCGAGTGAATTGGGCGAACTCCGAACTTCTCACTTGGCAGCGGTCCGCGTGGTGAATCAACTCGGCATGGCCATCCATCCACTGGCCAACCTTGGTCAAGATCGCTACTGATTCTTCAGGGATGGCGCCATCGCCTTTGGGCCCGATGTTCAGCAAATAGTTTCCCTGATCGCGCGTGCACTGCAAGAGATTCCGCACAACCGTCTTGGGCGATTTCCAATCGTCGTCGGCGCGGTTGTAGCCCCAACTATCGTTCATTGTCATGCAGGCTTCCCAGGGCGCAGCGGACGCTTGGATGTGTTGCTCTGGCGTGGTGAAGTCTTCCGGAATGCCGGAACGGTTATTGATCAGGATATCGGGTTGCAACTGGCGCACCATCCTGTTCATTTTTTCCGATTCCCAACCTTCGGCGGAGAGCGGCCAGTTCACGTCATACCAAAGGACGTCAACCTTACCGTAGTTGCTGCATAGTTCTTGCACCTGGCCGTGAATGTAATCCACAAATCGCCGGCGCGCTGCTTCGTCGGTCTTGCAGCGCGCGCCGTCGGGATGATGCCAATCCATCAGCGAGTAATAAAACCCGTGCCGCAACCCCTCTGCTTGCGCCGCTTCCACATATTCCGCCACCAGATCGCGTCCCGCCGCTTGCTTGGGAGCGCAATAATCCGTCAGCTTGGTATCGAAGTGGCAAAAGCCTTCATGGTGCTTGGTGGTCATCACCATGTACTTCATGCCGGCTTGCCTGGCCAGTTTCGCCCAGGCGCGCGCGGCATGCGGCTTGGGATTGAACTGCTTGGCCAGTAACTGGTATTCCGCTACTGGAATGCCCTCTTCTTCCATGACCCATTCATGACGGCCCAACACGCTATAGAGCCCGAAATGGACGAACATGCCGAAGCGCGCTTCGTGCCACCATTGCATGCGCCGTTCGCGATCTTCGGGGGTGGATGTGCGCGGCCCGGTATCGGCGGCATGTTCCTGCCGGGCTGCTAGACCCGCCGCAGCGGCCAATGCTCCAGCGGCTTGCAAAACGCCGCGCCGTGAAAACTGATTTTGATTCGTCATGGAATATATGTAATCATTTTTGTACCACCTCGGGAAACGGCATGCCGCTTTTGTTCAGAAAACGCGTGATCGAAGCGGAGTTGCTAGACCATGCTCCACCGGAAGAAGCGCGCGCCAATCTGGAGCAAATCGTCCAACTCAACGCGCGTTTCGGCGGCCACAGTGTGCTGCGCAAGACGCTCAAGCGAGCGGTGAACGGCAACCCGGCGTTCACTCTGCTCGACATTGGCTCGGCTTCCGGCGATAGCGCGCGCATCATCGCGCAGATCTATCCGGACGCCAAGGTGACGAGTCTCGACGTTAGTCCGGTGAATCTGGCCGCCGCGCCGCAGCCGAAGTTGATAGCGGACGCTTTTGCATTGCCTTTCAAGCCGGCCAGCTTCGATTATGTTTTCTGTTCGCTCTTCTTACATCACTTTCGAGACGAGCAGGTCAGCCAGCTGTTGCTTGGCTTCCACCGTATTGCCCGGCGCGCTTTGCTGGTCTCCGACCTCGAGCGCCACATTCTCCCTTACCTGTTCTTTCCCGCCACGAAATATTTTTTCGGTTGGACCCCGATGACCATGCATGACGGCATGTGTTCGGTGCGCGCCGCCTTCCGCGCCGCCGAATTGCGCCAACTCGCCGCCAACGCGGGCATCACGAACGCGCAAGTCAGCGTTCATCGCCGAGCGTTTCGTTTGTCTTTGGTCGCTGCGAAATGACTCGAAGTCTGGCGTCAGGCGATGGGAAACTTACCCGAGCTGCTTAGATTTTTTTTCAGCTCTAGCAGGACGAAGCCGCACTTCTCGCACTGGTTCCCGGCCGCGGTATATTTTCCGCAGTTTGCGCACTTGACCATCAGATATTGGAGATAGGCCCATGCCGCCTCCCAGAGCTCCCGTTCGTTGGGTTTTAGCCCTGTCATGGTCGAGACCTTCTCGCGATAGATATCGAATATCGCTTTGTACACCTCGCCATTTTCGCGATGAAACGGTAGCGACAGCTTGTACCAAAAAAAACCGAGAGCAAGCCACAATAACGCTCCCAAAAACGCGAACCCAGGCGCGCCGAGCGGCAATCCCGGCAATCCTCTCACGAAAGCGGCGGCCAGCGCCTGCGCCGACCAGATCAATGTTCCGCCAAAACTGATCGCGGACAAAGTCAGAAACCCATCGGCGACCGACCACTGCTCATCGATTTCTTCTTTCTTGTCCTTCTCAATCTGCAGCCAGATGCGCGGCCAATAGAACACCGAATCCATGCCGTAACGCGTATTCGGGTATTGCTCATAGCCGGCGAGGATATTCCCAATCCGCGTGGGATGACTGGCAAAAGGTAGCCCTTCGCCGTTTGTCTTGTAGACCCGCAACCGGTACCACAACTCGTCGTATTGCTCTTGATCACTCGTCGCCTTTGATTCTTTCAAAAGCTTGTCGACTCCAGCTTGCTGTCGCTCGATTCCCCATTTGCGCAAGCCAGCAGGCCAGAGAACGCGGCCCTCGTAAACCTTGTAGATCTCGCTATTGGTGGTGGAGATCAGCGCGCCCAGCAGCAACACCAGAACAGCGTAGCCGGCGATCCTTTCCCAAAAACGCTCGGCCTCGACGGGGAAATGCCCAAGCATCCACGCGACCGCCGGGTATAGGACTGCCGTCGCCAACAGGCCCGGCAAAATCAGCCGCATGAGTATGGGCAGCTTTACGCCAAGTACTCTTTCCGCTGCGCCCTTAGACGCTTCGAAGCCCAAATCCATAGGTCGATCATCTGTCTTCAGACACGAACTAGGGACGGCCCCCGCCGGAGCCGCGAGGACCAGCGCCGTTACCAGGAGGCGATTTCTTAGGCGGCGCTTTCTTCGTGGCTCTCTTAGCAGCTTTCTTTGTGGCCATATTCTTTAGCTCTCTCTCTTTCGTGGAGCCGTCTACCGGGCACCCAACGATACGCGATTCAACCTCCGGAAATGATACTCCATTCTTGGGACAGCCGCTTTAGCATCTTTTTAAAATGGCATAAACTCTACTGCGTGGAATGAAGTGAACGGCGACGGTTTATTCTAATGCTAATAGCGAGCGACCATGGCGCGCCGCTGGATAGTTTAATTTATTCCCAGGGAGACTGACGATGTCTATTGCTAATGTTGCTTTTTGCCTGGCTCTGATGGCAGGCTTTGCGCCAGCGGTATGGGCTGCCGATATTTTGATTGGCGACGCAAAATCACAACCGGAAAGCCTAACCGTGACGCCGGGCGGCGTTCCGATCGTCGGCAGCGCCAGTTCACCGTTCGTCTATAAGGTGAGCGCTGGGGCGTCTACCGCTGAGAAGTTTATTGACGCCAGCGCCGAAGGCCCGGGACATTTTTCTTCGGCATGTTGGCGGATGCCTCGAGCACCACGTTGTGGACCTGTCAATTGACTCCCGTGCCAAACACCAAGCCCGCGCAGCGTCACACCGCACTGAGAGGCTTTGACCTTTCCACCGGCGCCGAAAAGCTTCGTTGGAACCTGCCCGGTGACAACAGTATCTGCAACGATTTCTCGATCGGGCCTGACCACGCACTGTACATCACCGACACCATCAACAGCAAGATCTACAAACTGCCCGCCGGTGCTTCGGCCGCCGAACTATTCCTGGAAGATCGCGCGCTCTATGGCATCGACGGAATCACTTTTCTAAATGGCACGCTGTATGTGAACAACGTGTTCTCGAACAATCTCTACCGCATTCCGGTAGACGCGGCTGGCAAGGCCGGGCAGCCGGTGGATATCTGGATGGATCAACAGATAAAGGGTCCTGACGGCATGCGCGCCGCGAACGGCAAGCTCATCGTCGCTGAAAACGGCAGTGGCAAGATTTCCGTAATCACTGTGAATGGCGACAAGACTAGCGTCACTGTGATCAAAGAAGGTCTGAAAACACCAACCGGCGTTGAGCCTGCGGGCGACACAATCTGGATCGCCGAGCGCGGCGCCGGCACGGCCGTTTCCATCCCAATGCCGAAGTGAACCGAAACGCGCGATGTTGGAAAACAACCAGGCGCGCCAGCCTACGGCCGCGGCGAGCGGCGAAACTGATCCGCAGTCAGCCACTTGTGAAAGCGGGCGCTTGCGCGTCGTGCGGGTCCGCAAGCTATGGTTCCAGGGCGGCTTCGCGTTCGGGAGATCGCTTCAGTTGCAACAGCAGCGTTCCCATTTGAAGTGAAAATCGTCGGCCACGAGTCCGCGGTCGTTAGCCGCATTCGCCTCGCAGCGGGCATTGCCGTTCAACGTGACAAGCCAGCTTTGATCAATCGGTGTGTTGATGATCTTGACCGGACCGCCGGACGCCTCTGCGAACAGGCCGCCAGTTACTCCGGTCAATGCAATAATACAGACGAAAGGTACGGCTTTACTAACGAGTATCATGTTAGTTAGTTTCCTTTTACTTGGGTAATACTGCGAATATACTGCACTTCATCTCTCTTGTATGGCTCGCCGTCTGCTCGAAAAATATCGTGAAACCAAACTGGCGGCTGCCTGTCTACGTATGGGTGATCCCAGGAATCCCAAGGCAGATACGTCTGTGATTTTCCCGCCACAAAACCCCAATTGATGGCGGCCACTTTGTCTTCTTTCGCCACCGGCAAGATCGCCGCGAATGTGCTGCCTCGCGGCCGCGCCATATATTCGGTGCAAAGAATCGGGCGGCCGTAAGTTTCGAGCCACTTCACTTCCGCGCTGAATTGAGCGGGCGGATCGTAGTTGTGAAACGAAATAACGTCCGATAGTTCGAGTTGAACCTTACCCATCGGCGTTAGCTTGTCCGGCGTGGCTGGATTTTCCTGCCAAATCCCGCTTGTCAAAGGCTGTTTCGGCTGCACGCCCCGTGCCCAGGCGAAAACTCGCGGCAGCAGAGCCAACACAATCTCCGGCTTGTTTTTCAGTTCCACCTTGCCGTAAGCCGAACCGTTGGTGTTGTCAGGCTCGTTCCAAAGGTCCCACGCGAGAATCCGTTCGTCGTGCGAAAATGCGCCGACGACGCCTTCGACATAAGCCCTGAGCCGCGGATACTGTGACTCATCCGCCAGCGCCGCCGAACCCGGACTCTGCACCCACCCCGAGTTATGCACGCCCGGCCGTGGCTGGCGTTGCGGACCAAGCTTCGGCGCGGGATCCCAACAGGAATCGAACAACACGAAGATCGGCTTGATATGGTGCTTCTCCGATATCGTCAGGAACGTGTCGATGCGCTTCTTGAATCCCTCGCGGTCTTGCTGCCACAAGAGGTCGTGTAGAAACACGCGCATGGTATTCATGCCGAGGCCTTCCGCCCAACCTAATTCCGTGTCAATGCGCTTTGGGCTGAAGGTAGCCGCCTGCCACATGGCCAATTCGTTGATGGCATTCGACGGCAGATAATTGCTGCCGACCAGCCAAGGCTGTTGGGCATACCAGGCATTCGCAGCCTCAACGGTCCAGCGCGGCGGGCCGGCGGGATCCTGCTGACCTAGCAACGCGGTACAGAAGACAACAGCGGCGATTTTTCTCATTTCGACTGTTGTACCACTCCCGCTTTGTCAGAACTTTTTTGTTCCGTTCCGCCTAACGCCCGGATAGAAGTGTTTCGACAAGTATGGTGAATCCAGGGAGCAACGGGGATGCCAACGAATCATTTCCGAGCATTAGACGAAGGCCGGTGTTGGTGCGAATATGCAACTCGATGTTTTCAGGATCAAGGCAGCCGGACCTCTTGGCTGCCGGCCTTCAGGTAATCCTTCACTTTGCAGCGGTGTTGGACTAGATAACGGCACCAATTCTCCATCAACCAACTCATCGGCCTCGGTCTCCGCCGTTTCCATTTTGACGAAGTCTTCGACCGTAATCAATGTTTTGGCGGCCATGCGAACGCTCCGATACAGGGACTGATCTAATGCAAAACCGAATCGCGGGGACGTTCACCCCGTTACACTTAATTCGGAATTAAGTGTAACGGGGTGAACGTCCCCGCAATTACATGCTCTGGTGGATCACCGGCTACGAGCCCGACGCGTAGTAGCCCCTGCGCGCGCGCACCTTCGCGTTCGGCAAGTCTACGGTCACTTTTAGATTGCGGTAAGCCTTATCTTTTGGATTGTTCGAAATATAAAAGAGCAGATACTGGCTGGTGACTTCGCCCACAATATCGGCCACGCCGCGAGCCAGTTTGGCGTCGATGACATCGGCATAAGAGCCTGAACCAACCTGTAGCGCGTAATTGTTGTCGCCGCTCACGGAGGGGTGGGATAGATAGCCATCGGTATCGCGATAGACATCACCCAGCGGATAGACAACGCGTCCACCGGTTTCAATGGCCAGCTTTTGTAAAGTTTCATCGCCTTGATTGGTCGCGCCGAACGCCCGCGTGCTGATGCCATACACCGTGACGAGATTGCGCTGCGCCAACTGTACAGTTTGAGCAAGCGAATGGCTGCTGGCGTTATCGTGGCCGTCGCCGATGATCACGAGAATGCGGCGCGGCTCAATGGGCTCACCCTTCATCAGTTTGCGGCTGGTACAGGCCAAGAAGATGGCGTCGTAGAGGGCTGCGCCGCCGCCAGGTTTTAGCTGGCCGACTTTCTCGACAAGCGGGTCTGCCTCGGAGGTTGTATTGACAGCGACATCGGCATCTTGCGTGTAACCGATGAGATAGCCAGAATATTTCTGATCGCCGGTGAGCAGGTGTTGGATGAGTTCGGTTGCCCCATTCTGGATATTTTCCCAATGCGTGGTGCTGGCGCTGGATAAATCCAAGAGGAAGCCGATGACTATGGGCTGGTTGCGGTCGCGGGTGAATTCGCGAATCTGCTGAAGTTTATTTTCCTCGAAGATTTGAAAGTCTTTTTGTTCAAGGTTCGAGACGAAATGGCCTTTATCGTCAGTGACGGTGACGGGGACGATGACCTCGTTGACGCCGGAGCGAAACGTAGTGTCAGGGGTTTGAGGCGCGGTCTGATCTTGGGCAGGGGATACGGCCAGAAAGGCCAGAAACGCCGGAACGATGCGAAAGCGTAGGAACATTTTTGCTGGCCTAATGCTTGAATTATAGCGACCCGCCAGTGCCAAGATAGTGGCATGGAAAACGCACCGGAATTCGGCAAAGTGGAGGGCGCGGAAGGCATCTTTACCATTCGCAGCAGCGGCAACGTGCGGGGCTGGAACGGCATTCGCTACAAGGCGGGGTTGTCGGGAAAGAACGTTGGGGCGAAAAAGCTATCGATGAACGTGGCGACGATTCCGCCGGGCGGCGTGGCGTTTGCACACATCCATGTGGATTTTGAAGTGATGCTCTACATACTGGCCGGGCGCGTGCGCCACGAATATGGGCCGAACTTGGAGCACACGCTGGAAAATGAAGCGGGCGATTTCATTTTTATCGAGCCGGGAGTGCCGCATGAAGTTTTCAATATGAGCGAGAGCGAGCCGGTGGTTGCGGTGGTGGCGCGGTCAGACGCCAGTGAGTGGGAAAATATTGTGAATTACGTCAGGCCGAAGGAAGGGATGTAGACGGGACTCTTGGCGCCCTGGACCGCCGCATTAAGCTGTACTCCGGGCCGAAGGCTAGTCCCGGTACCTTTCAAACATTCGACAACCGAGCCACGAAAGCGGCGAAGCGATAGGCGACCGCTCCGCAGATTGGGTATGTCCGGATAGTACCGAAGTCGACACTCAAGCACCGGGGGTCGCCGGCGGCTGGTAGACTTTATGATCAGAATCCGGCGGCGCTGTTGACCGGACACGCTGATAAAACGGGGCCGGAAGACGCGAAGGTAAAACGCTGGAAAGAGCGGGTGAGCGCGCTTGAGGGAGGAACTTAGAACGCGCGGCGTAAGCTTAGCTGGTACGGGGGGCAGGGATCTAAATCTCCGCTAGGCTCAAACTAGGCCCCGGAGGGTCGACAACAGAATCGTCGTGTGGAAATATGGACTAGGATGTAGTTTACGGCTGTTCGCTGCTCCGGGAGTGAACAGGGCCAAAAGAGTATAAGCTGTTATGCCCAACCGAATCGGGAAATACGAAATCACGGCGGAGATAGGACGAGGCGGATTCAGCCGGGTGTACCGCGGTTTTGATCCGAACGTAAACCGCCCGGTCGCGATCAAGGTCTCCACCAGGGAGAGCGACCCTGAACACTTAAGCCGGTTCCGGAATGAGGCGTCCGCGGCGGGTAGTCTGCGCCACGAAAACATCGTAACTATCCATGACTACGGTGACGACGATGGCGTTCCTTATTTAGTGATGGAGCTATTGGAAGGGCGTGACCTGCACCACATCATGCGTGATGGGCCTAAGCTAAGCACGCTCGAGAAGATGCAGGTGATGTCTCAGGTAGCCGAGGGGCTGCAGTGCGCACATCTGAATGGCGTGGTCCACCGCGACATTAAGCCGGCCAACGTCATGGTGCTGCCCGATGGCACGGTGAAGATTCTGGATTTCGGCATTGCGCGCATGACCGGCGAAGTGAGCCGGCTGACGCAAAGCGGCTATCTGGTGGGTACTCCTTTATACATGAGCCCCGAGCAACTGCAAGGCGCGGATGCGGATGCACTGTGCGATGTTTGGTCTTTTGGTGTGCTGTATTTCGAACTGCTGACGGGCCAGCATCCGTTTCTTTCGCAAGACAATGCACGGCTGATTCGGAATATCACGATAGTAAATCCCCCTTCGGTGCACTCGCTGACGCGCGGTGTGCCGGAAGGGTTGGCGCAGGTGATCCGGCGGGCGCTGACGAAAGACCGGCGGCGGCGGTATCAGAGCGTGGAAGATGTTTTGGTGGATACCAATCCGATTCTGGCGCTGCTGCAGCGCGAACAGACGGCAGGATTGGTTACCGAGGCGCAATTCTACCGGAATAGCGGGCAGCTGATTGCCGCGCGGCGCAGTTCCCGGCGCGCGTTGGAAATAGATCCGAGCAATTATGGGGCGCAACAACTGCTGAAATCGATTCAGCATGAGATGCAGGAAGAACATTTTGCCGAGCCCCAGCTAGCGCCTGTGCCAGTTGCCAAGGCAGCAGTGGTGCCGGACCAGCGCTACGAGCCCGTGACCCCGCCACCCGCACCGGCACGTGTTTTGGTACCGCCGGTTCACGCGGTGCATCCGGTGGTGCGTGATGAACCGATGACGATTCCGCCGCCGGCGGAACAGCCGGCGGTCCAAAAAGTTGCGTTGGCGCCTGAACCAGTGATGGCACAACCACCAGCGCCAGCGCCGATTGTTGCGCCCGTACCGGCTTATGTTCCGCCGCCGCCGGCTCCGATCACGGCGTCCTTCGCAGCAGCAGCGGCCGCACCGGGTATGGCGTACGCCGCGACAGCGCTAGATACTCCATCCAGTACCACCATCTCGAAAAGGGCGCGGCCAAATGTTGCCTCAGGCGCAGCGGCCGCCATCGCGGCCGCCGTCGCAGCCGCCAAAGCTCGGCAAGCGGAAGAAGAGAAACTGCACAAGGCGCAGGTAGCCGAGGAAGTGAGTGCGCCCTCCATGCGGGCGACACCCCTTGTGGTTACCACCTTGCCCACGAAGGTAGCGGCGCCACCACCCACCGGCACGTTCAAACGTCCCGAGAATGGCGCGGGTTTCTTCGTGACTGAAGACCCGTTAGTCGTGAAGCGTCCAGCCGACGCCGTCATGATGCAACGGATGAGTGCGGGAGAAGCGACCGCGACAGTCGCTGAAGCGCCGGCAAGACCCGCTCCTCCACCGCCGCCGACCCGACTCCCAGGCACCAAAGCGATTCCAGCCAGTTTGCCGCGCCATACCAACGGTACAGGCGAATCAAGAATTGGGTTGCCTCCCATCGCCCCGCCCGACAGACAGCAAACATCGGAAAACTTGCCGATGCGCAGGCCACCATCGGAGGTCTACGCAAAGGGGGGAAAGCGCCGACGCCCTTCAAACACCCTTTTCACGGAAGATCGGAAGAGCCGGTCCTTTCCGTGGTTATTTGTCGGGGTCGGTTTGGCATTGGCCGGTCTGACCGTCGCTTTATTTGTCTTTTCTTGGTCGTCGCCGATGCGTCCCAGCGCTCCCGCGCTGCTGCCCGAAAAGATGTCGTTTGTCTGGAAGCCTATGACCGCGTTCCCGCCGGAGCAGCTCTTGACGCTCAGGGGCGGCGCGGCCAATGCATCCTACATGGCGAGCAGCGAGGAAGATTGGCTGGTGGTGACACCTGAGATAGACGACTCGAACAACCGCACCTGGCAGGTCAAGGTGGAACCCGATAAGCTCGGGCAGATGGTGCCCGGTGTCAATACCGGTTGGGTGGACGTGACCTCAGCCGATGGGATCAAAACCACGGCGGAAGTGACCTTGAAAATTACGCCCGGCGAAACGACCGCGCCACCCGTCATCAAAGGCAAGAAAACGCAGCCCAAGGCGGAACAGCCAACACCGACAAACACGACGCTGCCGAAAAAGCCGGAAGCGACGAAGGATCAGCCGGTACCGGCAGCGGCGACTGGTAACGTAACCGATTCGGCCAAGACCGTCGGCCCAAAACCCGCGGCGAAAAAACCGGAAACTCCCAAGAAACCAGTCAGCGATATCGACTTCAACTAACCGAGCGCCACTCGTAACCATTGGATTTGGTAGTTCTTGAATGACGCCGGTAGAAGTGATAGAGATCGTAAACGACCATTGCCACGAGGGCAGCGCTGGTGACCAGGAAACTGTAGTAGAGGATTTGGTTCAAGGTGGCGGCGACCGCCTCCCAATGTGGCTGGTTGGCTGTGCCGTTTACGACCGAAACCCAAACGCTCGAACGAAGTAGGACACAGCACACACCGAAAGTTCCCAAGTTCATCGCCACGCGCGACCAGAGATTGAAGCCGCCCCAGTATGGCCGGATCAGCAACACGGCCGAGCGCATAATTCCAGCCACGGCGAGCACAATACATAACCGGTAAACCGTTGACCAAACCGGCGCGAACGTCAAAGCTGGATGGCCGAAGGTGAATAGGAAATCGGGTAAGTTCCGCAGGCAAATCAAGGCAATTAAACCGAAAATGATAGCGGCCACCGATTCACTCCGTCTCACCGGTTTCATTTCATAGTGCCGGGCCGGAAGTTTTGGCAGCGAGCGTGGATCCCAGTCAATCATTTTCGCTTTGAACTGAGTTAGCGACATGGCCCACTCAACCACCGCAAACGCGAATGTAATGGAAGCGAACACCGTGATGAGTGTTAACGGTATGCTGCCCAGAGCGGAAGCGTCTGACTTCAAAACTATGCCGATGACGGCGGCGGATGTCTCGATAAGGAAGGCCAGCAGCAATCCCCATTTAATGGCGAGCCAGTAGTACGGAAAGAGGTTGGGTCCGATCAAGGAACGATGTGGACCATACCGCACGGCCACCATGAACGGCGGCCCGTTCGCGCGGATGATCGCCGCGACTTCATCCGCGCTCAGCGGACGGCCGAGAGATTTTTCCTGCTCTTCCATGCGCGAGAGCAGCCCTTCGTGCAACTCTTGCAGAATGTCGTCTTGATCTTTGCCGGTCAGAAATGTTTTGATGGCTTGCAGATAACGGTCGAGCAGTTCGCCGTGAGGTTCCATGATGAGTTCCTTAAGCTTCCGTGGTTTCGAAAATGTGATCTAACGATGAATTAATAACGCGCCATTCCGCCAGCAAGAGCTTCAGGGTTTCGGCCCCCTCCGTGGAAAGGCGATAGAAACGCTTTTTGCGCTTGTCCTCTTCGCGCCATTCACTCGCCAGAAGGCCTTGCGATTCCAGGCGGCGCAGCAGCGGGTAAAGCGTGCCTTCGTCGATTTCCAGGCCGCAGTCGGCCAGCGATTTTCGTAAAGTGTAACCGTAGCGTTCGCGCTGCAACTGCGCCAGAACCGCTAAGACCAGGCAGCCGCGGCGGAGTTCCAGGCGGAGATTTTCGAATTGGTCGAGGGCGGGCATTCCGTACTGTATGGTAAATACTGTTCTACACACAGTGTATGGCACACTGCCTGGTCTGTCAAGCCCGCCATTTGAAAATTCTTCGTATAATGTGGGAGTCATGCGCGCTTATGAGCAGGATTACGCGGGATGGGTGGAGGATACTGCGCAAGCTTTGGAAGAAGGCCGCTTTGGCGAGATTGATCTGGTTGCCTTGGCGGATGAGGTAAGAGATCTGGCAAAGACCGAAAAGGCGCGGATCGAGAGCGCGTTGCGCGTATTGCTGATTCATCTGCTCAAGATGAAATACCAGCCGGAGAGAGGCACGCGAAGTTGGGAAAATACTGTTACCATTCAGCGCCGCTATCTCGCGAAATATTTGAACGAAAGGCCAAGTTTGCGCGCAAAGATGGATGAGTTGCTGGTGGACGCTCACGAAATAGCACGCTTCGACGCGGAGAATGAAACCGGCCTGATGATCGATACCTTCCCTGAAGCCTGTGAATGGACGGTTGCCGAAGTTCTCGAAGGCGGCTCATGAGAAACCCCGCGCAACTGGCACTTGTCTCGCTTGCCGCCTTCGGCCTGCTCCAGGCCCAGGGCACCAAGACGCGCGCAGACGCCGCGCAATATAGCGCTCACGTCGAGCTCGGTTCGGTTACGTTGGCGGCTGATTTTTGGGGTCACGGCATTCCACTGGAAGACGGGATGGATGTGAAAACGCAAAGCTATCTGGTGGTGGAGGTAGCTTTTTTTGCCCCACCCAGCCAGAAAATTTTGCTGCAGCCTGCGCAGTTCACCTTGAAAGTAAATGGGCAAATCTTGACCGCGCAATCGGCCGGCCTCGTGACGGTGGGAATGCTGGTTCCCGATATGCGCGAGCGCGGGCCAAGAGTGGAGGCGGACGGGCAAGCCGGACCGGCGACCGTTTCCGTAGGCAGAGATCCCACGCAGCCGAAATTTCCCGGCGACAATAACCCGGCCGATATTCCGCGGCGTCTTCCTGGCGAGGCGCCCGCCACCGTGACGGAGAATCGCGTGGACCCGGTAAAGGCCGTGAGCGACGCGGCGCTGCCGGAAGGTACCCATGTTGCGCCACTGAGCGGCTACCTGTTCTTTGCGTGGTCGGGAAAACTCAAGCACGCAAAACAGGTGGAGCTGGAGTACAAAAGCGAGCTCGGCACCGCCTCGCTTCCGCTGCGCTAATTGTGGGACGTTCACCCCGTTACACTTAATTCGAATTAAGTGTAACGGGGTGAACGTCCCCACAATATAGGATTCAGAAGTTCCGTACCAGGAATTCCGCGTTTTAGGCGGTTTGTTTGAGGGCGCTTCCTTTTTGCGGGCGCATACTGGGCTTGGGTCCGGGCTTCTGCCGGCGTAATATCCTGCCGAGTTCGCGCTCCGTGTCCTCAACGAATCCGGCGGAACCTAGAGGCCGCCCCCGCCGGGTCGCTTCGCGCAGGCGTTGCGCAAACGCCGCCTCGGAGACGCCCCGCTCGAGCACCTCCCGCCAAGCAGCGGCGGTAAAACGTTCCCTCCACAACCGGGCCTCCAGTGTAAGATGGGACTGGCCCAATCCGCAATGGGCCGCCGCGCTCGACCACGGCCATAGCCAAGCATTCTTCACTAGATTCGCCGCTACCGGGTTGCGCTCTATATAGCAAAGTGCATTCCACAGATGGCCTTCGTCCAGCGGACAGGAGCGGTAGCGACCTTGCCAGAGGTAACCGGTTTGTCCCAATTGCACGTTATGCCAGCGTGAATACTCCTGATGGGTTCGTCCCAAGGCAAGCGCCAGCGAATCAACTCTCTCGGGAACGCAAATCGCATGGTAATGGTTCGTCATCAGGCAAAATCCGATGATCTCGACGCCATGCTGGTCCGCCTGTCGCGCAAGGATCTTCAGAAAAATCTGGCGATCCCGGCTGGTGTGGAATACGTCGACCTGATGATTTCCCCGTTGCACCACGTGCACTGCTACGCCGGGCACGATCACTCGCGAAATTCTTCCCATCTCCGTAATAGTGCCCTTCCCGGCTCTTAGTTCTCTATTATGGGGACGTTCACGCCGTTACACTTAACTCCGAATTAAGGGTAACGGGGTGAACGTCCCCCTAATTATGAAACTCGCCGCTTCTTCCAGCTAAACTAGTAGTGTCCCCTTTTACTATGATCGAAAGTACGCTCGCCAAAGTATTTGGCACCAAACATGATCGCGAGATCAAACGGATCAGGCCAATTGTCGCGGCGATTAACGAACTCGAGCCTCAACTGCAGAACCTTTCCGATCAGGATCTTGCGGCCAAGACGGTTGAATTCAAAGAACGCATCGCCAACGGCGCACCGCTCGACGATTTACTCGTAGAAGCCTTCGCCGTCTGCCGCGAGGCCAGCCGTCGCGTCCTTAACATGCGCCATTTCGACGTGCAGTTGATCGGCGGCACGGTTCTTCATCGCGGCAAAATCGCGGAAATGAAAACCGGTGAGGGCAAAACGCTGGTCGCCACGCTGCCCAGTTACTTGAACGCACTCGAAGGCAAGGGCGTCCACATCGTCACGGTGAACGACTATCTGGCGCGCCGCGATTCCGAATGGATGGGCCGCATTCACAAGTTCCTCGGCCTCACGGTTGGCACCATCGTGCACGATCTCGATGAACAGGAACGCCGCGCTGCGTACGGCTCCGACATTACGTACGGCACGAACAACGAGTTCGGCTTCGACTACCTGCGTGACAACATGAAGTTTCGCCTGGAAGACTACGTCCACCGCGACTTCAATTTCGCCATCGTCGACGAAGTCGATTCCATTCTGATTGACGAAGCGCGCACCCCGCTCATCATCGCCGGGCCCAGCGAAGAATCCACCGACAAGTATTACCGCATCAACCGCATCATCCCCAATCTGATTCGTGGTGAAGTGATCGAAGGCAAGGAACCCGGTCAATCCCGCACGACCGGCGATTTCACGGTGGACGAAAAGCACCGCACCGTAGCGCTCACCGAAGATGGCGTTCTCAAGGTTGAAAAGCTGCTCAACACCGGCAACCTGTACGACCCGGCGAACATTGAGATGAATCACCACGTGCAGCAGGGCCTGCGCGCGCACATCTTATATGAGCGCGACCGCGACTACGTGGTGCAGGAAGGCCAAGTGATCATCGTGGACGAGTTCACCGGCCGTTTGATGCCTGGCCGCCGCTGGAGCGATGGCTTGCACCAAGCTGTGGAAGCGAAAGAAAACGTCAAGATCGAGCGCGAAACGCAAACCCTCGCCAGCGTCACCTTCCAGAACTTCTTCCGCATGTACAAGAAGCTGGCCGGCATGACCGGCACCGCCGATACGGAAGTCGCCGAGTTCCAGAAGATTTACAACCTCGACGTGACGGTGGTTCCCACGAATCGGCCCATGATCCGCCTGGAAAATTCCGATGTGGTCTACCGCACTGAGGAAGAGAAATTCCGCAACGCCGCCAAGGAAATTAAGGCGCTGCACGAAAAAGGCCAGCCAGTTCTGGTTGGCACTATTTCCGTTCAGAAGTCGGAGCACCTCTCGGGCATTCTCAAAAAGATCGGCGTCAAGCACGAAGTGCTGAACGCCAAGAATCACGAACGGGAAGCTCACATTGTGGCACAAGCCGGACGCAAAGGCGCGGTGACGGTGTCCACCAACATGGCCGGCCGTGGCACCGATATTTTGCTGGGCGGCAATCCGGACGTGCTGCTGGAAGACCGCCTGAAGAAATATGGCAAGACGCCCGAACTGCTTCCGCCGGACGAACTGGAAAATATCAAAGCCGAAGTCAAAGCCGAAATCGAAGTGGAGCGCAAGGAAGTCATCGCCGCCGGCGGCCTGCATATCTTGGGCACTGAACGCCACGAATCGCGGCGTATCGATAACCAGTTGCGCGGCCGCGCGGGCCGGCAGGGCGACCCCGGCAGTTCGCGTTTCTATCTTTCTTTACAGGACGATCTGCTGCGCATTTTCGGCGGCGACAGAATGCAGAACCTCATGCTGCGGCTCGGCATGGAAGAAGACGTGCCGATCGAATCGAAGCTCATCACGTCGCGCATCGCCTCCGCCCAAAAAGCCGTCGAGGCGCAGCATTTCGCTTCGCGCAAACACGTTCTTGAATATGACGACGTCATGAACAAGCAGCGCACCGCCGTTTACGGCATGCGCAAGCAGTTGCTTAAGGGCGACAACCAGAAGGAACGGATTGTCGAGATTGTACACGGCATTGTGCGCAGTTTTGTCGACCAATATTGCGCCGAAACCATTCGCCCTGATCAATACGACTTGGCCGGATTGCAAACCGCCGTGCTGAATCAGTTTGGCGCAAAGTTCGAAATAGAAGAACTCGCCGGCATGAAGACGCTCGAAATTGAAAATAAGCTCGACGAAATGCTCGACGCGCGGTACGACGAAAAAGAACAAATGATCGGCGCGGAGAATTTGCGCCACGCCGAGCGCATCATCATGCTGAACGTGGTGGATAACCAATGGAAAGATCACCTGTTGTCCATGGACCATCTCAAGGAAGGCATCAATTTACGCAGCTACGGGCAAAAAGATCCGCTGATTGAATACAAAAAAGAATCGTATGTGATGTTCCAGGACATGATGGATCGCATTGAAGACGAGACTATCAAGTTCCTTTACTTCATGCGCATTGAAGCGGGCGCGCCGCCCATGCCGTATCCGGAAGAGGCGGAAGAGGACGAAGACGACGACGGCCCTCACTCCCGCAACGGCTCGCCCAACGGCAAGGGTCCGCATCCGAATGCCGCTGAGATAGAAGCGCAAAAACGCGAGGCGCAGAAATCGGTGGTGGATTTAACGCGCAATATCCAGCGCAAGAAGGACCGCGAACTGGCTGCGCTGCAGTTCACCTCGGCCACGGGAACAAGCGAACAGCCGCAGGCGTCTAAAGGACCAAAGGTCGGAAGAAACGATCCTTGTTACTGCGGTAGCGGAAAGAAATATAAAAAATGTCACGGCGCGAACGCCTAATCTGCGCGAGTTTGCTCTTCGCCGGCTGTGTATTTGCGGACGATCAAGCGCTCTGGCGGGAATTCGGCTTGGCCGATACGCAAACGATTCAGCAAGGGCCGCGCACCATCACCGCCTATCACATGAAAGATCTGACGGGCGCACTCGCCGCCTGGCAATGGCAGCGTACCGCTACCGATCACTCCTGTAGCGCAGCGCCGTTCTGCGCGCAAAACGGTACGCGCATGTTGATTAGTGAAGACAATTATTTGCTGAGCCTTGCCGGCCCGGCGATCACATCCGTGCAACTAGGTGCTTTGTTGAAGACGCTGCCGAATGTGCGCGATACCTCGCTGCCGGCGATTCTCACTTTCATCCCGCGCAATGGCTTGACACCGAATTCTTCGCGCTATATTCTCGGGCCGCAATCTCTGGCTGCGTTCGCACCCGAGTTGAGCGGCGTCAAGCCGGGCTTCAATGAAGGTGCGGAAGCGCAAACCGCGCAATACGATTTGGGCAAGAATGAACGCGTGCAGCTGGCGATCTTCTATTACGCTACGCCTGAAATGGCGCGGCTTCACACGTTGGAATTCAAAACGCTCCGCGACGTGCATGTGAAACGCTCCGGTGTTTTGATCGCCCTGGTGTTGGGCAACGCGACTGACGCGCAAGCGAATACTCTATTGAGCCGCATCGAGTATGAGGCGCGCATTACCTGGAACGATGTGCCGCCGCCAAGTCCAATCAAGCCGATGTATCAACTGCTTTTGAACATCATGTACATGAGCATCGCGCTATCGGTTTTGTGCCTGGTGGCGGGGCTGATTTATGCCGGAATGCGGATTTACCGCCGCCGGTACGGCAGTCTGGAAGCAGAAGAGGCTATGACAACACTTCACCTAACTGGTGATTAAGTTATTGATAAAGAAGATGTTAGCTTGTTTATCCGCAGGCCTTTTCACAGCTATTTCAGCTTTTTTGCACTTTTGCTCTAAGAACATGTTTGGCCGTAAATGGTTTGTACGGTGTCACTTACAGCCTACCGTCCGCGCCGGAAAAAATGCCCTTGACTTCACCCCCCGCTAGCCCTAAACTCCAATCACAAACAGGTTTTCTCGGTTGTGAAACCGTTGAATCTGATTCTCCCATCAAACGTAACCCTTGGTTCGCCAGGGGTCTAGTAGATAAAAGAACAATGCTCATTCACCCGAATGAGCATTTTCTTTTGCTTTCGGCTTTGGTACCGGGCGCGTGAGGCCAGCGCCGACAAAAAGCTCGGAAACACCCCAAACTTGGCGGCAACGCCTTCAGGCGCTACGCAATGTGCCGCCGCTTTTGCGCATGGTTTGGGCTACCAGCCCCATTCTGAGCGTCGCCACGCTCGTTTTACGCTTCATAACGGCCCTGTTCCCGCTCGCTACCCTATGGGTTTCGAAGCTCATCATCGATCTGGTAGTAAGAGCCATCCGATCTCAACCAATAGATCGCTCTTTGATCTGGAAATTGCTCATTCTAGAGCTTCTTTTAGCGGTTGGAGCGGATGTCTTAGGCCGGCTCATCTCGTTGGCGGACAGCCTGCTAGGCGATCGCTTTACCAATTATGTAAGCTTGCGCCTGATGCGCCACGCGACGTCGCTCGACCTGGTTTCCTTTGAAGATCCAGTGTTTTACGACAAAATGGAGCGCGCGCGCCGGCAGACTACCGCTCGCCTGGGCATGCTGGCCAGCCTGGCAGGGATGGCGCAGCAGTTTTTGACCCTGCTTTCCATGCTTTCCGCCGTGGTTTTCGTCTATCCATGGCTTTTGCTGCTCTTAGTGGTGGCCACCATACCGGTTTTCCTGGGGGAAACTCGTTTCGCGCTGCTGAACTATTCCATGCTGTTTCGTTATACGCCGGAACGTCGGGAACTCGATTACCTGCGTTATCTGGGGGTCAGCAACGAAAGTGCCAAGGAGATCAAGATTTTCGGCCTCGGAAATTACTTGGCTGACCGCGCACGTGTGCTGTTTGAACGCTTTTATGATGAAAACAAAAAGCTGGCCGTAAAGCGAACCACCGAGGGAGCGTTGTTGAATCTAGCTCCGACGGGGGCCTATTACATCGCCTATGCACTGATTTTGAAGCGGGCGCTGGTCGGTGGCTTATCGATTGGCGATCTAACATTGATGACCGGCGCGTTTTCGCGCGCTCGAAACATTATGGAGAGCCTGGTTTCCGGTTTGGCGGGCATTGCGGAACAGTCTTTATTTATCAAGGATTTATTCGACTTTTTCGATACCAAGTCGCTTATCGTTTCGAAGCCGAATGCGCTGACCGTGCCGCAGCCCATTCGCCATGGCTTTGAGTTTCAAAACGTGTCGTTTTCCTACGCCGGCAGCGATAAGAAGGTGCTGCACAATGTATCGTTCCGCTTCGCGGCCGGGGAGAAGATCGCCTTGGTGGGCGAAAACGGCGCCGGAAAAACGACGCTGGTGAAGCTCCTCGCCCGGCTTTATGACCCGACCGAGGGGCGAATTCTTTTGGACGGCGTCGATTTGCGCGATTACAGCGTGGAAGATTTGCGGCACGAAATCGGCGTTATTTTCCAGGACTACATGCGCTACGACATGCTAGCCGCTGAAAATATTGGGTTTGGGCGTATTGAGCATGCCTCGGATGAGGCGCGGATCGAACGCTCCGCGGAAAAGAGTTTAGCCGCGCCCGTGATCGAAAATCTACCCAAAACCTATCGCCAAATGCTGGGCCGGCGGTTTGAAGGCGGGGTGGATCTGTCCACCGGGCAATGGCAAAAAATCGCCTTGGCGCGAGCCTATATGCGTGATGCCCAGATCCTCATTTTGGACGAGCCGACCGCCAGTTTGGACGCGCGCGCCGAGTTCGAAGTCTACCAGCGATTCGTCGAATTGACGGCCGGCAAGATGGCGATCCTAATTTCCCACAGGTTTTCCACAGTTAGAATGGCCGATAGAATACTAGTACTTGAACAGGGTTTGATCGCCGAACAGGGTTCCCATCGCGAGCTTTTAGCGCTCGGGGGCAAGTATGCCGAGTTATTCGAATTGCAGGCCGCTGGCTACCGTTAGTTTGTGGTTTACTTACGCTAAGGAGTACAACGTGAGATTACCGGTTGCCCTGCTTCTGTCCGCTCTCAGTTGCTGCGCGAATACCTCGTCTGTTTGGCAGACGGAAAACGTAGCGCGCGATGTGGTGTTGGCTAATGGTGTAACGGTGCGAATGGAAGCTCGCTCTGCAGGGGCAATTTATAACGATCACGCGGTTCTCGAAGAAGGCGCGGCGCGCGTGAGTCATTTCGCCGGCTATAGGGTGCAGGCGGGCGACTGGATGATTGAATCGGAGACGCCGGATTCGCAGGCGGTGATCCGGCTGGAAAAGAACACCGTCGAAGTTGCTTCGTTGGGAGGCGCGGTGCGAGTAAGCGACGGCGGAGCGTTGCTGACACGAGTTACCGCCGGGAGCCGGATGGCATTTCAAAAGACCGGCGCTTCCCCAGCGCCAAAGAAAGGCCCTTCGGAAACCAAGGTGTTTGTTTGGGTAATTGTGGCGATTTCCGCGGCGGCGCTGGCCATTGGGTTAACGGCAGCAGCGCAAGGCAAGAGTCTCTAAAATCATGCGGGCGTACGAACAGGATTACGCAGGCTGGGTCGAGGACACGGCGCGAGCGATTGAAGAAGGACGTTTTAACGAGATCGACCGGGCCGCGCTTGCAGACGAGGTGAGGGATCTGGGAAAGAGCGAACTGAGAGAGATCGAGAGCGCTTTGCGTGTGCTGGTCATGCATCTGTTGAAGGCAAAGTACCAACCCGAAAAGCGCTCGCGCAGCTGGGATGCTTCCGTCCGCGTGCAGCGTAAGCAACTTGCAAAGTTTCTGCGGGAGAGTCCGAGCTTGCGTCCCGAGTTTCCGGAACTATTGGCAGATGCCTACGATAAGGCGCGCATCGAGGCGGCCGACGAGACAGGGATCGACATCGATACATTCCCCGAAACGTGCGAGTGGACGGTTCCCGAAGTTCTGGGTTAGAAATTCTGTAAGGTTCGCGTTCACTTGGTGACTACCTAGTCAGAGGTGAACATGATTGAAGTCAGCGCGCTACGAAAAGCTTTTGGACCCGCCACGGCGCTGTGGGATGTCACATTTTCAGCACCGGATGGGTCGATTACCGGCTTGTTGGGCGGCAATGGGGCCGGGAAGACGACATGCCTGCGGATTATCGCCGGCGCGCTTAAGCCGGATGCGGGCGCGGTTCGAATTGATGGCCACATCGGTGCGCTGCTCGATCACAACGGTTTGTATGCCCGGCTCACGGTGCGTGAAAATATCGCTTATTTTGGGGAACGCAAGGGGTGCCACCGGATGTTCTGGAGGCGCGCATTGATGAGCTTCTCACACGTCTGGTGTTGCGTGCAGTGGCGGATCGCCGAGCTGCCGGTGTTTCGCCGGGGCAAAGCTCGAAGGTAGCTTTGGCCCGGGCTATTGTCCATAATCCAAGCAACCTGCTGCTCGATGAGCCAACGAATGGCCTGGACGTGGCCGCTGTGCGTAGCTTGCGTTCGCAACTCTGCCATCTGCGTGACGCCGGGGCCTGCGTTATTTTTTCGAGCCACGTTTTGGAGGAGGTGCGCGCGCTTTGTGATTCGCTCGTCATCCTCGCTCGCGGCTGTGTGGTTGCATGCGGTTCACCCCAGCAGATATGCGAAAGGGCAGAAACAGATTCGCTGGAAGAAGCATTCATGCTTCTCACCGGCGCGGTGGGGCTTAACCATTCTTAAACAAGCGTTGGTCATCGCGCGCAAAGAAGTAAAAGACCATTCGCGCGAAGTGCGCTCGCTATGGGCCTCGCTGGTGCATTTGCTCATGGGTCCGGTAATCGTATCGCTGGTTCTATTTTCGATGAAGAATGCGCCGGCGGAAAAACTGGAAGCCGTTCTGATGGGTATGAGTTCCATTTTCATCCTGGTCGCCGCGTTTGTCGGCGGCATGAACGTCTCGATGGATCTGCTTGCTGGAGAGCGGGAACGCCGCTCGTTGCTGCCGCTGCTGCTGAATCCGGTTTCGCGCGTCTCGGTGGTAATGGGAAAATGGCTGGCAAACAAGTATGTTCGCGGCTTGCGGGATGATCTTGGCTATCGGTGCGTTTGCTGAGGCGTTCGGCACCGCGGGGTTTCGCCTGCCTTTGTTCGCCGGCCGTGACTTGTTCTATTGGGGCGTTTTGGGGCTGCTGCCTCTGGCGGCTTTTGCGGGTGCGTTGCAATTGCTCATCTCAACCTATTGCCGAACGGTGAAGGAAGCGCAAACGTATCTATCGCTGCTGGTCTTTTTGCCGATGGGTGTCGCCATGTTCATGGTATTCCTCGCGCCTCAACCAGCAAACTGGATCTATTTCATTCCCATTGCCGGACAGCAAGCGCTCTTATCCGCCGGATCGCGTCTGCCGTTCGTGACGCCTCTGCCAATGCTGGCGACAGGCTGGTGCACTGCGGTGAGCCTCCACATAACCGCCGGGCTGCTCGAGCGCGATGAGATCGTGTATGGCGGCTGAGAGCATCTTGATCCATACGCAAGCGCCGGCCGAGACAGTTGCGCACAGGTTCGATAACCTGATCGCCACGCATGGCCCGTCACTGCAACGATTGGCTGCCGCCTATACAAATAGCGCGAGCGACCGGGACGACTTATTCCAGGAGATTGTACTGGCGATCTGGAAATCGTTGGCGAGCTTTCGCGGCGAGAGTTCGGAACGGACGTTCATCTTCCGCATTGCGCATAACCGCGCGATGGCCCATTTGGTACGGCGGCCGAAGCGCCCAACCGAGCGGTGGAGGAATACGCGGTACCCGATCCGCGGCCTGATCAAGAACGGCGTTTGGCGCGCGAGCAACAGCGCGAGTGTTTGATGGCAGCCATACGCCGGCTGCCCGCCGATTACCGTCGGGCAATCGTGCTGGTGCTGGAAGGCTTGAGCCACGCGGAGGTGGCTGAAGTGTTGGGTTTGAATGTGAACAATGTGGCAGTGCGAGTGAATCGCGCCACGCAGATGCTGCGCAAGACGCTGCGGGAGGGTCTATGATTTCCGATTCTGAACTCGCTCGGTGGCGTGATCTTTGGCGCTCGGACGAACCGGTCAACGCCGAACTCGCTGAACGCGCGCGCCAAGCCGTGCGCCGTTTCCGGCTTTGGATTTATGCCGAATTGCTGGTTACAGTCGTAATGGGCGGCGGTGCATTACTCCGGGCGGCGCGGGCGCAGCAGGCTTCAGTCACCATGCTCGCGGTATGGGTTTGGATTTCTTTGGCAGCGGCGTGGCTGTTCCGGTTCATCAATGACTGGAGCGATCTGACGGGCGCGGCGACGCAGACGGATTCGTTCGCGCCCGTTCTGATTCGCCGCTTGCGCTCGAATCTGCGCGCTGCCGAGTTTGGCGGAGTGCTCTTCTTCGTGCAGCTATTCGTGACATCCGCCTGGGTCTTCCGGCAGGTGCCTGTGACACCGACTGCCGTGCTAGCGATTGCCAGCGGGACGGTAGTGTTTGTGATTTGGCTGGTTCGCCACCGCCGCCGATTGAAACGGGAGATCGCAGAGCTAGAACCAGCGGGACATGATCACCTTCTGTTCCGTGTAGAAGGCGACGGCGTCTTTGCCGTGGGCGTGGAGGTCGCCGAAAAAGGACTGCTTCCACCCGCTGAAGGGGAAAAAGGCCATGGGCGCGGCGACGGCCATGTTGATGCCGACCATGCCGACTTCGATGCGTGAGGCGTATTCGCGGGCAGAGCGGCCATCGGATGTGTAGATGGTCGTTGTATTGCCGAAGGGCGAGCTGTTAACGAGGTTGATGGCGTCGTCGAGGCTTTCGGCGCGGATGACGGACAGCACCGGGCCGAAGATCTCTTCCTTGGCGATAGTCATGCCGGGCGTGACGCCATCGAAGATGGTGGGGCCGAGGAAGAAACCGTCGCCTTTCATTTGCGAGCGCCCATCGCATAACGGTTTCGCGCCTTCGGCGACGCCTTTTTCGATATAGCCCACGATTTTTTCGCGGTGCTCTTTGGTAACTACTGGGCCCATGCCGGAGGATTCATCAACGGCATCGCCGACTTTAAGGTTGCGGCAACGTTCGAGCAGAGCTTCGAGAATCGGTTCGGCGGCTTTGCCGACGGGAACGAGGACGCTGCCGGCGAGACAACGTTCACCGGCTGCTCCGAAAGCGGAACTCATGATGGCGTCGGCGGCTTTTTCGATGTTGGCGTCGGGCATGACTACCAGGTGATTCTTGGCGCCGCCCAGCGCTTGGACGCGCTTGCCTTCAGCGGCGGAGGTGGCGTAGATGTATTTAGCGATGGGCGTGGATCCGACGAATGAGACGGCGCGCACGAGCGGGTGCTTGAGCAGCGCATCGACTACTTCCCTGCCCCCATGCAGCAACGTGATGACGCCGGGCTTGATGCCTGCGCCCATTAAAAGTTCAATGGCGCGCGTGGGCGTGAGCGGAACTTTTTCAGACGGCTTCAAGATAAACGCGTTGCCGCAGGCGATGGCGAACGGGTACATCCACATGGGCACCATGCAGGGGAAGTTGAAGGGGGTAATGCCGGCGCAAACGCCGATGGGCTGGCGGATGCTTTGCGAATCGATGCCGCGCGCAACGTTTTCGAGCGATTCGCCCATCATCAGGCTGGGCATGCCGCACGCGACTTCGACCATCTGCACGCCCCGTCGTACTTCGGCTTTTGAATCGTCGAGGGTCTTGCCGTTTTCACGCGAGAGGATGGTGGCGAGCTCGATGAGATTTTTTTCGAGCAACGTTTTGAAGCGGTAGAGCGGTTGGACGCGATCGACTACCGGCGTTTCGCGCCATTCGAGGAAGGCATGATGAGCGGCTTTGACGGCGCGGTCGACATCTTGCAGAGTGGCGTAGGGAACCTGGGCGATGACTTCGCCGCTGGATGGATTGACGACGTTGTGAAGATCGTGGCTGGGTGCTTCCCACTTGCCATCGATTAAGAAACTTGCGCTTGCGAGTGTTGTTTCGGTGAGGGCCATACTTTTTCTCCAGTGAAAGACATTAAAGCGAAATAGACGAGGGCGGATACAAAAAAGCCTACGAACCAAGCGTAGCGGTAAAGCACCGCGAGCGATGGAACGAAGAGGCCGATGAGAGCGACGACGATGCCGGCAGCCAGCGCCCAAAGAGCTTTGAGGTTGAAACCATGAGTATATTCGTAAGCGCCGTGGCGGCGATAGAGATCTTCGAGATTGAGCGAGGCGTGGCGGACAAGAAAGTAATCGGCGATCATGACGCCGGCAATGGGACCGAGTAAACCCGAATAGCCGACGAGCCAGCCGAAAATATAGGAGCTGAAATCGCCGAGCAGTTTCCAGGGCATCATGAGAACGCCGACGACGCCGGTGATGAGGCCGCCGGTGCGGAAGGAAATGAGGCGCGGATTGAGATTCGAAAAATCGTTGGAGGGCGAGACGACGTTCGCGGCGACGTTGGTATTCAGCGTGGCGATGAGCAGCGCGATGAGGGCGACGAAAGCGATGACGGGTTGATTGAAGCGGCCGAGTAGTTCGACGGGGTCCCAAATGGGTTGACCGAAGATGACGGCGGAAGCGGAAGTGACGGCTACGCCGATGAAGGAATAGAGCGTCATGGCGGTGGGAAGGCCGAGCGCCTGACCAACCATCTGGGCTTTTTGCGAAACGGCGTAGCGGGTGAAATCAGGGATGTTAAGCGCGACCGTTGCCCAGAAGCCGACCATGCCGGTGACGGAGGGGATAAAGAACGTGAGGAATTCGGCGTTGCTTTTGAATTTGCTGGGCTCGGCAAGGACGGGGCCGAGACCGCCGGCTTTGCGCGTGACCCACCACAGCAGGAGCAGGCCGACGGCGAGCATGAAAGGCGCGGCGATACCTTCCAGAATTTTAATGGTTTCGATGCCGCGCACGACGACGAACATGTTGAGCGCCCAGAAAGCGAAAAAACAAACCCACTTGCCGGCGGCGAATTGCGCCCAGGAAGGGGAGACAATTTGCAGCATGGAGTTGATGGCGGAGCCGCCGATCCAGGTTTGGATGCCGAACCAGCCGCAAGCGACGAGGGCGCGCAAAACGGCGGGAATGTTTGCGCCGCGCACGCCGAACGAAGCGCGCACGAAGACCGGAAACGGAATGCCATACCGCGCACCGGCATGAGCGTTGAGCAACATGGGAACGAGGACGATGAGATTGCCCAGAAGGATGGTGCCGATGGCTTGCCACCAGTTCATACCGCCGGCGATGAGACCGGAGGCGAGCATATAGGTCGGAATGCAGACGCTCATGCCGACCCACAGGGCGGCGTAATTATAGGTGTGCCAATCGCGCCGTGAAGCGGGGATGGGTGCGAGGTCTTCGTTATAGAGGGACGGATCGGGGTGAGTTAGTTCCATGCTCCTCCTTTGGCTTGACGGCGGAGATAATGGCCACGGCCGGTGCGACCGGTGAATTGATTGTTTTCAACGATGATGTCGCCGCGCGACACCACGATTTTGGCGTTGCCTTTGACGTGCCAGCCTTCAAACATGGAATAATCGACGCGCATGTGATGGGTGGCGGCGCTAATGACGTGGTCGGCGTGGGCGTCCCAGAGGACGATGTCGGCATCGCTGCCGACGGCGATCTCGCCTTTCTTGGGATAGATGCCGAAGAGTTTGGCGGGAGTCGTAGAAACAAGTTCGACGAAGCGATTCAAGTTGATGCGGCCTTGATTGACGCCGTGATGATGTATGAGCTGGAGGCGATTTTCGACACCGGGACCGCCGTTGGGAATTTTGGTGAAGTCGTCAATGCCAAGAGTCTTTTGATCTTTGAAGCAGAAGGGACAGTGGTCGGTGGAGACAACTTGCAAGTGATCTTCGCGCAGACCCGTCCAGAGTTTATCGAGATGATGTTTTTCGCGCAGCGGCGGCGTGAAAACGTATTTTGCACCTTCGAAATTGGGGCGGGCGAGCTCGTCGACGGTGAGAAGAAGATATTGCGGGCAGGTTTCGGCGAAAGCAGGGACGCCGCGGTCGCGCGCTTCGCGCACTTCATTTAGAGCGTCTTCGGAAGACAGATGAACGATGTAGATAGGTGCGCCGGAGATTTCGGCCATGGCGATGGCGCGGTGAACGGCCTCGGCTTCGGCTTTCACGGGACGAGTAAGGGCGTGATAGACGGGCGCGGTTTTGCCTTCGGCTAAGGCGCGCTGCACGATGACATCAATGACGCCGCCGTTTTCGGCATGCATGCAGATGAGAGCGCCGTTTTTGGCGGTTTGGCCGAGAGCTTTGAAGATGGTGGCGTCGTCAACCATTAAGACGCCGGGATACGCCATGAAGAGCTTGAAACTGGCGACGCCTTCACCGACCATGGAATCCATGTCTTCGAGGCCGGCTTCGCCGAGATCGGTAACGATCATGTGCAGGCCGTAGTCGATGGAGGCTTTGTTGTCGGCTTTTTTCCACCAGGTATCGAGGGCGTCGCGCATGCGCGAGCCTTTGGGTTGGATGGCGAAGTCGATCAGCGTGGTGGTGCCGCCGAAAGCAGCGGCTTTGGTGCCGGTTTCGAAATCGTCGGAGGAATTGGTGCCGCCGAAGGGCATGTCGAGATGAGTGTGGACGTCAATGCCGCCAGGGAGCAGGAGCAGACCGGTGGCATCGATGACGCGGTCGGCGCCGGTAACGGGAATTGAATCGGCGATATCCTTGATGGTCTCGTTTTCGATCAATAGATCGCTTTTATAAGTGTGCTGGGAGGTGACGATGGTGCCGTTCTTAATCAGGGTGGTCATTGCTGTACTCTTTCCGCCCAGCTTTGCGGCTGATTTCCTGTGTCAACGCGGACCATGCTGATGCAATTTTCAACGGGGCAGACAAGCCAGCACAGGTTGCAGCCGACGCATTCGTGCTCGTCGACTGTGGGGATGCGGCGCGCCGGTGTCGCGTGGGAAACGGTGGAAGAAGTGGGAGTGGAAACCAGCGATGCCATGGTGAAGGCGGCTTCGTCTTCGGGCTTGGCATGGCCGGCGACGTGGATGCATTGATGCGCGCCGTCCCAACAGGCGGTGTAGCAGAGCTGGCAGCCGATGCAGGTTTCCGGATTGATGCGCGCCACGATTTTGTAATTGAGATCGAGGTGCTGCCAATCGGTGACGCGCGGCAGAGAGAGTCCGCGGAAGGCGTCGATATTGGCGTAGCCTTTGGACGCCATCCAGTGGCTGAGGCCATCGATCATGTCTTCCACGATACGAAACCCGTAGTGCATGGGCGCGGTGCAGGCTTGCAGAGTGCCCGCGCCGAGAAGAATGAATTCGGCAGCTTCACGCCAGCTGCCGATGCCGCCGATGGCGGAGATGGGGAGTTGGACTTGGGGATCGGAAGCGATCTGCTGAACCATGTGGAGGGCGATGGGTTTGACGGCAGGGCCGCAGTAACCCCCATGCGAGGTTTTGCCGCCGACATCGGGGCGCGGGGTGAGAGTGTCGAGATCGATGCCGGTGATGGAGTTGATGGTGTTAATGGCGGAGAGAGCGTCCGCGCCACCTTTTTTGGCGGCGCGAGCGACGGTGCGGATGTCACTGATGTTGGGAGTGAGCTTGACTAAGACGGGAGTGCGGGCGACCTCCTTGACCCATTCGGTGATCATGCAGGCATACTCGGGGACTTGGCCGACGGCGCTGCCCAAGCCGCGTTCACTCATGCCATGCGGGCAGCCGAAGTTGAGTTCGAGGCCGTCGGAACCGGCGTCTTCGGCGCGCTTGACGATATCGTGCCAGACTTCGCGCTTGGATTCGACCATGAGCGAGGCGATGACGGCGTGTTTGGGATAGCGGCGTTTGACTTCGGAGATTTCGCGGAGGTTGACGGAGATGGGACGGTCGCTGATGAGTTCGATGTTGTTGAGACCCATCATGCGGCAGCCGTTAAGATCGACGGAGGAATAGCGGGAGGAGACGTTGACGATCGGTTCGCCGATGGTTTTCCAGACGGCACCGCCCCAACCGGCGTCGAAAGCGCGCATGATTTGTTCGCCGCAGTTGGCGGGCGGGCCGGAGGCGAGCCAGAAAGGGTTGGGAGAGTGGATGCCGGCGAAGTGGGAGGTTAGGTCAGCCATTGGAGGATTCCTTTCGCGGCGCGCTTGCCTTCGGCGGCGGCGTCAACGACTTCGCGGCCGCCGTTGACGCAATCGCCGCCGGCAAAATATTTGGGATCGGCGGTTTGGCCGGTTTGAGGGTTGACGACGACTTGGCCGTTGCGCAGTTCAAGGGTGCGGATCTGCTGGAGAGTATCGAGCAGACGGGATTGGCCGATGGCGATGATGATGGTGTCGCAGGGAACGGTCAAGCCGTTGTCGAGGTCGACGGAATGATTGGTGAAGCGGACGGGGCGGGCGTTCCAGACGAAGCCGATGCCGGAAGCGCGGGCGTGTTCGTATTCGAAGGCGAAGGCGGACATGTTGGATTCGGCGCGGCGGTAAAGAATCGAGACCTGCGATGCGCCGAGATAACGGGCGGCAACGGCAGCGTCGATGGCTGTGTTGCCTCCGCCGATGACGGCGACGGAATGGCCGACGTGAAGGGGCTGCGCGGTTTTGTAGGCGGCGATGAATTCGAGGGCGTTGAGAACGTTAGGCAAGTGTTCGCCGGGAATGCCGAGAGGCTGGGTTGCGCCGAGGCCGATGCCGATGAAGACGGCGTCGAAATCGCGTTCGAGATCCTCGATGGAAAGATTTTCGCCGACGGAGATGCCACTGCGAAAGGTGACGCCGGTGGCGCGGATGATCTCGATTTCGCGGGCGGCGTCGGTTGGGGTGAATTTGTATTGAGCGACGCCGTAGGTGTTAAGGCCGCCGGGTTGAGGACGCTTGTCGAAAATGGTGACGTCGAGGCCGTGCTTGCGGAGTTCGGCGGCGCAGGCGAGCGAGGCGGGTCCAGCGCCGATGCAGGCGACCTTCTTTGCGCCGGGAAGGGTTTTGTATGGGAGCTTGCCGGCGGCGGCGTAGAAGTGATCCATGGCGTGGCGCTGCAGGAGGCCGATGGTGATGGGTTTGCCGTTGATGTTGTGATAGACGCAAGCGCCTTCGCAGAGCACGTCGACCGGGCAGACGCGCGAGCAACTGAGGCCGAGAACGTTCGCGTCGACGATGGTTTCGGCGGAGCCGAGGGGGTTGCCGGTGGCGATTTTTTTGATGAAGCGCGGGACGTCGATGTGGGTGGGACAAGCGCCGGCACAAGGAGCGTCGAAACAGAAGAGGCAGCGGTTGGCTTCGGCAACGGCGGCCTGCGGGGTGAGCGGCGGGTGGAGTTCGGGGAAGGCGATTGGATGTTGGGTCATGGAATTTGCGCGCTTGGGAGAGGCATGATTTTCATAGTGTCGCAAAGGGTGTTGGGGAGAGTTTTGGGAGGGGTTTTTTTCGCGTATAAAGAATAGTGTGGGAGGGAGGGAAAAAACCCCCTCGCGGCGGGTTGGTTGGAGTGGGTTGTTTGCGCGAGAGTTTGGGCGGCAGACGAGGCTCGGGCAGGCGACCGGCGGCTAGGTTTTGATGCGTGAGTGAATGCATGACGTTGTGTACTCCCGGCCACAGTGACTGGAATTTTCGCGGTGAGAAATGGATAGAGCTAAGGAAACAACAGTGGTGAGAGGTGGGCGAAAACCTCCGCAGAACGGAAGCCGGCGCTTTGCCCGCGCGTTGCGCATCGCGGGCTTTCCAGTCGAGGCGTTTCAGATGATCGGCAGGGATAGCTCCGTTGATCCCAGAACCGGTTGGCAGGGGGACTTCAAAGGGATAACCTTTGACTTGGGATGTTATTGGGCAAAGAATCGCCAAGTTCGATTTCTGATTATAGGACTTTGGACTCAGGACCAACGCAGTGCGTCGGCATGATTGTTCGCGTCCGGCCTAAGGATCGAATGTGAGCCATACAAGGTCGCCGCGATCGGGGATGTAAATCGCCAGCTTCGAGGGCAATGGGTCTAGGGATGCGGATGGCGAGCCTGTTGCCCCATTTCGCGATCTGGGCGGTATTGGCCATGGATCTACATTATGGATCTACATTGATCTACATTGAGGACACCAATGTTCGCCAGTGGAAGTCGGCAGGTCGCCGCGGGGAACTGACTGAGGGCCCCAGGTCGCGGTTTGCCAAGTGGTGGTTCGAAGCCGGGGGAACAAAGCAGCGCGCACCAAGTCAGCAAAGGGTTCCATGAACGAGGTCCACACTGATTCGAGACTTATCATCGTTTGTGGTCTGCCGGGCTCCGGCAAGACGACGCATGCCAAGCAGCTTGAGCAGAACTTGCGCGCGGTGCGCTTTTGTCCCGACGAATGGATGAACGCGCTGGAGATTTCGCTATGGGACGCTGAGGCGCGTGAACGAATCGAGAAGCTGCAGTGGACACTGGCGCAAGAACTTCTGAGGCTTGGTCAAACGGTGATTATTGAGTGGGGCACATGGGCGAGAGCGGAGCGGGATGCGCTGAGGAACGGCGCGCGGGCCATTGGGGCTGAGGTGGAGCTTCACTTTCTTGACGCTTCCGTGGACGCGCTCTTCGAGAGGATTCGTGGGCGAAATATCGAGTCGCCGCCGATAACGATGGATGACGTGGTGAAGTGGGCCGCGATTTTTGAGCGCCCGACGGCGGATGAGATGGCGCTGTTCGATGGGCCGGGCTAGCACGGGCATTTGAGCAAGTGGCGGGTCGATCCCGAAGCGCCTCCCGTCCGTGACGGGCTAGCGCTTCTGGTCGGCGAGCATGGAACTGCGCAGAATGTCGTTGACGCGGCTAATGTAGCCTTTGCCTTTGGACTTCAGCCGCTCCAGCACATCGAGATCGAGACGTACAGTTGTTTGCCGCTTGATCGGCCGGAAGAACTCGTCCTGGCGCGTGGCGTTCGCCCACTTCTCAGGCGAAATCGGGCGCGTGTCGGAATCCTTGTCGAGTTCGCGATCGCTCCGGTCGCGGTTGCATTGCGCGAACTGTCGGCATGAGCACTCTTTTCATAATCGTCGGCTTTCCTCATAGAAATGATGTGGGTCGAAAACAAATGGTCGAATCCATCGGAAGGAGTAACGCCCGAGGGTTCCAGCCGCGACAACGTGAGCTTGACTGTGAACCCCAATGCTGCCCCCACCCCCGCTGAGCCAGAATTGTTTGCGCCAGTGGTTCTGGCGGCGCGCAGCTTTCGGCCTAAGACGGCGAGCCCGAGAGGAATCGTGAAACGACAAGTTTGCCTGGGAGTGCCCGTGAATTGCGAGATAGTACTGTCTATACCATGCCCGTCGGTACGGGTACTAGACATCGTTTCACAAACGTGTTGAGCCCCTGCTGAGCGTTGATTTGCTTGCCTGTTAGACATTCCGATGATAACTTACACCCCTCAAGATAAAGGTGATTCATTTCTTAAGAGTAGTGGGTCGAAAGATGGCGTATTCGGGGCCTTCGTCAGGCCGCGCTTTCGTACTGCTCGCTCCAGTACCGCCTAGGGTAGCGTGCCTTCGGAGGAACATGTTAGAAATGGGGTTCCCAGAGAAAGGTGTCGCTTCGGCTCCCTCATTCATGAGAAAAGCCTGTGACACACAAAGCGGTAGCATGGCCGAAATTGCCGGAGGCCCTATGGCTCCGAGAACCATGCCAGCTGCTTCCTGCCATCGCTTGAAGCGCTGAATTTGTCACCCGGACAACAGCCCGGTTCCTAGTCGATCAGACCTTTGGACTGTTGGGCCAGGTTCGCAAAGTCCGCGGAATTCCGAAGTAAAGATACCCTCGCTGCCGATACCGTTAATCAGAGATTATGCCCGAACCGCCCGCAAAGAAACGCATTTTGATCGTGATCACGACGTTGGGATTTGGCGGCGCCGAAACCCAGGTGGTTACGCTGGCCGGTGAGCTAGCTCGCCGTGGTTGGACGGTGGGCGTCGCTTGTTTGCTAAAACCCGCCGCCTGGTCGGAGCATTTAGAGAAGCAGGGCGTGGCCGTTTACTCGCTGGAAATGAAGCGGGGCGTGCCGGATCTGCGCGCCATCCTTCGTCTGCGCCAACTGGTGAAGAGCTTCCGCCCGAGTATCGTTCACAGCCACATGGTGCATGCTAATCTGCTGGCGCGCATTACGCGGCTCATTTGCCCGATGCCGGCCTTGGTATGCACGGCGCACAACTTAAAAGAGACTTCGGAAAAAGGCGGGCCGACCTGGTACAAAGAGGTCCTCTACCGGCTCACGGATTTTCTGGCGGACCGTACAACGATTATTTGCCGGGCGGCTTTCGACCGCTATGTGAAAGTGGGCGCGGTGCCGGTAGCCAAGTTGGAAGTGATTCCAAACGGGATTGACGTGCAACGGTTCTCTCCCTCGCCCGAGGCGCGAACCGCCGCGCGAGGCACCTTGGGCATAGCCGCTTCGACATTCGTATGGTTATCGGTCGGCCGGCTGGTGGAACAAAAAGACTATCCCACGCTGCTGGCGGCGGTTCGGTTGATGCCGGACAAAGATTTTGTCGTGATGATCGCGGGCAAAGGTGCGCTGCTCGAATCGTTGCAAGCGGAGTGCCTGCGCCTAGGGCTCGATGGAAAGGTCAAATTCCTTGGGGCCAGCGAAAACGTGGGCCAATTGTATGTGGCCAGCGACGCTTTTGTGATGTCTTCGGTGTTTGAAGGGTTGTCGGCGGCCTTGCTCGAAGCTTCGGCGATGGCGCTGCCCTCTGTGGTGACGGATGTGGGCGGCAACACCGAGATTGTGACGCCGGGTAAAACGGGCTATGTCGTGCCGGCCGGTAATCCTGTGCGCTTGTGCGAAGCGCTGAAGAACATGATGGCTCTAGACGACGAGCAGCGGCAAAGCTTGGGCGAGGCGGCGCGCCGCCACTGCCTGGCGACGTACCGTTTAGAGCTGGTTACCGATCGGTGGCTCGAGCTGTATGCCCGTTGTCTCGCAAGAACCTCCCTTAGCGCACGCAAAACCTCGGCGGTAGTGGCCAGTTCGGCGGCGCCTCAATGAAGATTTTATACGTCATCACCAAGGCCGATCGCGGCGGCGGGCAGGTGCATCTGCTCGACTTGCTGACGTCGCTGCCGGCGGGCTATCAACCGGTGATCGCCACCGGAGAAACGGGCTTCCTGACAAGCGAGGCGGCCAAGCTCAAGATTCCGGTTCGGCTGATTAAGGATCTGGTCCAGCCGATTGCCCCATTCAAAGATCTGACGGCGTTGATCGCGCTGATCAGAGCGATTCGTGCCGAAGAGCCGGATCTAGTCCATGTCCACACTTCGAAGGCCGCGCTATTAGGACGGCTGGCCGCGGTGCTGACCCGAACGCCTTGCGTCTTCACGGCGCACACCTGGAGTTTCACCGACGGCATTCCGCTGATGCAGAAGATTATCTCGGTGCCTCTGGAGCGGCTGGCGGCTTTTGCCTCGAAGAAAATCATCAACGTTTCGCAGGCCAACGTGACGATGGCGAAGCGCCAGTCGATTGCCGGCGACGAGCGCCTGGTGTGCATCTGGAATGGTATTCCGGATGTGCCGCTGCGCGCGAATCCGGGCTCGGAAGACTGCACCAAGCTGCTCATGACGGCGCGCTTTGTGCCGCAGAAAGACCAGCTGCTGTTCGTCGAGGCGATGGCCGGCGTGCAAGGGAATTGGCGCATTGAACTGGTGGGAGACGGTCCCACCAGGCCCGCGGTCGAAGATGCCGTGAAGCGGCTGGGGCTGACGGAACGGGTGGTATTCGCGGGCGAGCGCAAAGACGTGCCCGAGCTGCTGGCGGGGGCCGATATCTTCGTGCTGGCTTCAAATTGGGAAGGCTTGCCGTTAAGCATTCTCGAGGCTATGCGCGCGAGCTTGCCGGTGGTGGCAACCCGCGTGGGAGGAGTCGATGAAGCCGTCGAGGATGGCGTTTCGGGATATCTCACCGCGCCTAAAGACGTGGCAACTTTACGCGCCCGCCTGCAAACCTTGGTGTCGTCCAAGGAATTGCAAAGAGAGATGGGCTTGAACGGGCGCGCACGCTACGAAAAAGATTTTCAAGTCGAAGTGATGGTGAAGAAAACGCTCGCTATCTATAACGAGGTTTTGGCCGTCCCGGAGGTGCATTTGACCGATTCGGTCATCAATGACAGGAGTCTTCTGAAATGAGCGCCACAGCAATAAAAGTCGTTCCGTTTGTCGCTACCAGGCTACCCAAGCAAAGGATCTGGCGAACCGCCTTTTCGTTAGCTTTAGCGGATGTGCTGGCGGCCTGGCTGGCAACCTGCGTCGCGCTGTTGTTCTTTAGGGGCTGGCATCCTGGCTTGGATCGCATCGCCGAATATCTGGGACTGGGGCTTTCGATTGTACCGGCGTTTGCGGCTTTTGGTCTTTACCCGTTGGTGGGCATTAGCCCGGTCCAGGAGTTTCGGCGAATCATCACGGGCAGCAGCGTGGTTTATGGCATAGTGGCGGCCACGCGCATCATGGCGGGCGCGGATGGACGCGATCTGCTGACACGCTTGACGTTCACCTGGACGATGACGTTCGTGCTCGTGCTGGTTAACCGCGCAATGGTGCGCAGCGCTTGTGCGCGTTATTCCTGGTGGGGCGTGCCGACGATTATCTTCGGCTCCGGATCGAACGCGCGCATGACGAACCGCTTCCTGCAACGCAATGCCAACGTCGGGCTGAAAGTAGTGGCGGTATTTGACGAAGCGGATATCGACTGGCCGGAACTGGATTCGCAAAACATCCGCCACGGTTCGATCCAGGACGGCTTGGCCTTCGCGGCCATGTCTGGAATCGATCATGCCATCATCGCGCTGTCGGGTCCGCGCAGCAACACTTTGCAGGACATTCTGCGCTACGAGTTGCATGGCTTTAAGCACTTACTGGTGGTGCCGGATCTCTCGAATATCTCTTCGTTGTGGGTGGAACCGCGCGATATCGGCGGTGTGCTGGCGCTGCATGTAAGCCAGGCGCTGCGGCATCCGCTCTCGCGAACCACCAAGCGGCTGATCGACGTAGCGATTACGTTTTGCGGCGCGGTTTTGCTTTTGCCGGTGTTCCTGTTGTTGTGCCTGGCCATTCGCTTAGGTTCCAAGGGCCCGATATTGTATGGGCACACCAGAATCGGCCGCAATCAGACAACGTTCAAGGTGTGGAAGTTCCGGAGCATGTATCAGAACGGCGACGAGATTCTGCGCGAACGGCTGGCGCGCGAGCCGGAGTTGAAGCGGGAATGGGAAAGGGATCACAAGCTCAAGAAAGATCCGCGCGTTACACCGCTCGGGCGGCTGATGCGCAAAACCAGTCTGGATGAGCTGCCGCAACTTTGGAACGTGCTGGCCGGCGACATGAGTCTGGTGGGACCGCGGCCTATCGTAACCGCCGAGATTCAACGCTACGGCGCCGATTTCCAGGCGTACGCGGCGGTGCGGCCGGGCATTACCGGTTTATGGCAAATATCGGGACGCAATAATACCTCGTATGAAGAACGTGTACAATTTGACGAATACTATGTTCGGAATTGGTCGGTCTTCTTGGACCTGTACATCATCTTAAGGACAGTCAAGACCGTCCTGGCCGGGGAAGGCGCGTATTGAGCGGGCTGGCCAACGCGAAGAAGGAGCCGTTGACCGGGAATTTGCTATGAGTTGGGAACGCACAGAGGCGGCTAAAGCCGCAGCGGGCGGGGTCAGCACGCCGGATGTAGAAATCGCGAAACGTCCGCGGCTCCTCTACATCATCACGCGCGCGGAGCGGGGCGGCGCGCAAGCTCACGTGCTGGAAGTGGCGCAGGGCATGCGGGAGCATTTCGAAGTCCACGTGGCGACGGGTCACGAAGGCTTCCTGACGGATGCTTGCCGTAAGGCCGGTATCCCGGTGCATATCATCCCCCATTTGCAGCGCGAAGTGAATCCGCTGCTGGACGCCTGTGCCTGGTTTGAAACGCTGCGTCTTTGCCGCCGGCTGCGCCCGAACTTGATTCATGCGCACACCTGGAAATCGGGCTTTATCGGCCGATCGGTAGCGCTGATTTGCGGTATTCCCTCTATCTACACGGTGCATATGTGGCCGTTCGGGCCGTCGTTGCCGTTTACCTGGCAATTGTTTGGGCCGCATTTCGAAAGGCTGGCGGCGCGTTGGAGCAAACGGCTGATCACGGTATCGACGTCGGCGGCGGAAGTTGGCCGCGAATACCGCATCGCGCCCCCCTCGCGGATCGTGGCGATTGAGAACGGCATTGGCGACTGCGCGGGACGCGCGCAGTTAGAACGGCGTGATGTGCCGGTACTCGCCATGGTTGCCAGGTTCACTTTGCTGAAGGACCATGAAACATTGCTGCGGGCTTTTGCCGCGATGGCAGCGCCCGCCAAACTTTTGCTGGTGGGCGATGGCCCTACACGTGCCGCGGCCGAGAAGCTGGTGAGTGAACTGAAGATCGGCGCGAAGGTGGAGTTCACGGGTGAGCGGGGAGACATTGCAGAACTGCTCACTGAAGTGGATATCTTCGTTTTGGCCTCGAAGAATGAGCTGCTGCCGATTAGCATTATCGAGGCCATGCGCGCCGGTTTGCCGGTGGTTGCTTCGCGCTTGGGCGGCATTCCCCAACTTACCCAGGATGGAGTTACGGGCTTACTGGTGGACCGCTGCTCGGTAGCGGATCTTAAAGAAAAACTAACCACATTGGTCGAAGACCGGGAGCTGCGCATGCGCTTCGGCCAGGCAGGCCGTTTGCGTTACGAGCAGCGCTTCACCAGCCGCGCGATGTGCGCCCAAACCATGTCGGTTTACCAGGATGTTTTGCTGGAAAATGGCCAGTTGGCGGTGGCAGAAGCGCAGTTTGCGAACCAAAAATAGAGGCGCAACTGCTAACCTAATTAGCAGATGAACCAGCAGCGCAGAGCCCTTTATAAATGGATCGTGTATTCCGTTCTAATGCTGGCGTTTTTAGTGGCAGTTTGGTACATTTTCCATTTTGAGCCAGTTACGCGCAGAGATTACTAAGAATTGCCGTTAAGTAATTGTGTAAGGGTTGCGCGCGATTGGCTGAAACTCCACTTCTAAACCCGCATCACCGTGCAAGGCAAGTGCCTCTTCATGAATTGGCATAACGTCTTGAATTTTTATTCTCGTTGAAGATCGACAGGACCCCTAAACTATGCCTTATTGCGTGAATTCAGCCCGATTTGTCTTTGCAATTCTGGTGCTTCTTGGCGGCAGTCTATTGAGCGGCCAAACCTTTGGCTCCGCTATTGGACAGATGGCGCCTGCCACCGAATCGCCGCAGCAGGCGATGGCGGGCAGTGTAGGTTCGGAACCGGTGGCCGCGGGGGACTTGGTTTACCTGTCGGTAGCGGGGGCGCCGGAACTGACGCGCAGTTACCGCATTTCGCCGGATGGTCAAATCTCGCTTCCGATGCTGAAAGAAGGCATTGAGATCGCCGGTTTTACGCCCGCTCAGATCGTCCAGGCGGTGACCTTCAAGCTAAAAGAAAAGAAGATACTGAAAGCGCCCATCGTGGTGGCGGAGGTTATGGAATATCGCAGCCGCCTGGTGAGCGTGGTTGGCTCGGTGAAATCGCCGACGATGGTGCAGGCAGTCGGCAATACGAAATTGCTCGATGCCATTGCGCGCGCGCAGGGTTTGGTGCCGGAAGCGGGTCCGGAGATTGTCGTCACTCGCCCGGTCTCGGGCGGAAGTAATAAGCAGACGATCCGGATTCCGGTCAAGGCGTTATTCTCGGGCGCCGATCCGTCGCTCAACATAGCGCTGCATGGCGGCGAGGTTATCGAGGTTCCGGAAGCGCCGAAGCTCTACGTTTTAGGGAACGTGAAAACGCCGGGCGTCTACCCGCTGACCGAACAGGGCGGTACGACGGTTATGAAGGCATTGGCCTTGTCGCAAGGGACCTTAACTTTCACCGCCAGCAAGGCGTATGTATACCGCCTGAAAGCCAATTCAACGGACCGCCAGGAGATCACCATCGATCTGGCACAAATTTTGCACCGTAAATCACCCGATGTTCCGCTCGAAGCGAACGATATTCTTTATGTGCCTGAGAATGGAAAAATGAAGCTGAGCGCTACGGTGCTGCAAAGCTTCTCCGGTTTTGGGGCCAGCACACTATCGGGGCTAATCGTGTGGAAGTAAGCTTATCCGCCATCAGCACCCATTGGAGAAACTATGTTTGACTCGCAGCCCTCGGTAGAACTTGTAAAGCTAAACGCTCCCGCGCCTCTGGTGTCGCTTGATGCTTCCAGACAAAGGCCGGGCCAAGGGTACGCCGGTCCTTCGTTTGCGCACTTTATCAGGATTCTGCAACGGCAGAAGTGGAAACTGATGTTCTTTATCGCCTTGGCGATGGGCGCGGCGGTGGTCTTGCAGTTTACCTTGACCAAACTCTATGAGGCAACGGCGGAGGTAAAAATCGACCGCCACTCTACCTCGGGCGTCTTAGGGGCGGAGGCATCGCAGGTTTCGCCGGTGGATGACATGGATCAGGTCATCACGACGCAACTGGAAATTGCGCAATCGGACGCGGTACTGCGGCCGGTAGCGGAGAAATACAACCTGCTCGACGTGGAACGCCAGCTCAAGGGCTTAACCGCGCAGCAGATCGAGCAGAAGAGTGCCTCGCCGATTGAACTGCGTAGGCTGAAGCTAAACCGGCCTCCCAACACTTACCTGATTACGATCAGCTACCGCGCCGCCGATCCGCAAATGGCGTCCGATGTGGCGAACGATATTGCCACGTCGCTGGTGGATCATTCCAAGGAAACGGCCAATCGACCCTACGCCGAAATTTCAGCGATTATCGAGAAGCACATGGCCGAGCTGCGAACGAAGATGGAGCAATCTTCGGAAAAGCTGGCGCAAGACGAGAAGGAATTGAATATTGTTGACAGCGATCAGCACACCACGATGCTAATGGCGCGGCTGGTGGAGTTGAACGGCGATTACACCGCCGCGCAGGCTGAGCGCTTGCACCGGGAAGCGATTCTGAGTGAACTGGTAGCGGCGCCCTCGATTGCCTCGGCGCGCGCCGCCGAGCCGGATAACGCCCACAGCCCGCTGACGGATGCGCTGCAGCAAGTAGATACGGCGCGCCAGCAGTTTGCCGTGGCCCGCTCGTTCTATGGCGAGAATCACCCGGAATACGCCAAAGCGAAAGAGCAGTTGGAATCGGCGCAAGCGCAGGCGGACGCCGCGCGCGTCGACACCACCGAAAAAGCCAAAGCCGATTATATGCAGGCTTTAGACCGCGAGCAAAAACTGAAGGCGCTGATCGAGCAAACCAAGGGCGAAGTCAACGCGCAGGAAGAGACGCTCATTGAGTATGAGCGCTTGAAGACGGAGCTGGACCGCGATAAATCGACCTATGACGATTTGGAAAAGCGCAACGAAGTGCAAGACGTCAACGACCATTTCCGCGACGCAACCGTCCAGTTGGTCTCGCCCGCCCGGCCGCCGTATCTGCCGATTTTCCCCAAGCTCAGCGTCAATCTGGCTGTCGCTTTCATCCTTTCGGGCATTCTCGGCATCATGGCGGTAGTCGTCGCCGACTCGCTCGATAACACCTTCTCCGATCCGGAAGAAGTCGCGAGCAAGCTGAACATCGACGTGCTTGCCTCTATTCCGATCGTACGCCATCTGCCGCCGGTTCGAGCCTGGGAACCTGGGCCTTTGCCGCGCGAAACGGAAGGCCGCAACGCCGAGATGACAACGCTCTACGGCGAGGCCATCAGAATTTTGCGCAACACCATTTCGCTGACTTCATTAGAGAAGCCGATTCATACCTTGCTAATGACCAGCGCCAACCCCGCCGAGGGCAAGTCGACAACCTCGGTACATTTAGCGCTCTCGTGCGCGCAAGTGGGCAAGAAAGTTCTGCTGATTGACGCCGACATGCGGCGGCCCACCATCCACAAGCAATTTGGCGTGTCGTCCGAAACGGGGCTCTCCGAAGTTCTGACGCACGGCATCCCGCTGGGCGATGCCATCATGCAGATTGACGACACGAATCTGTATCTGCTGCCCGCCGGCCCGGTCTCCATGTCCGCGTCCGATTTGATCAGCATCGGCTTTGCCAGCGTGTTGGCCAAGGTGAGCAGAGACTTCGACCTGATCATTATTGACGGGCCGCCGATGTTGGGACTGGCCGAGACGCAGGAAATGGCGAGTATGGTGGATGGCGTACTGCTTGTTACCAAAGCCGGACAGACGACCGGCAAAGCGGTGGCCGATTCCATGGCCGGCATGATGCGCGTGCGCGCTAATATATTGGGGATTGTTATGAATCAGGTCAAATCGCACCACGCGGGTTATGGCTATGGCTACGGTTATGGCTACGGCTACAGTGCATTGCCTGACGCCAAGCCGTCCAAGAAAGCCTAACCTTCCATGACGTTGCTGCAGTGGGTGCGCCGCAACCGGACTCATCCGGCGTTGTTAATCGGCGCGACCCTGTTTGCGGGCGGATTGTTCAAACTTTCCGCCTTTGCACGTGAAGCATTCATCGCGGCGCGCTTTGGATTATCCACCGTCACCGACACCTACTTCGGGCTCCAGCAGTTTCCCCTTACGCTCGCGACGTTCATGTTCGGAGCGTTCTCACTGGCATTCACGCCCGCCTATGCCGAGGCGCGGCGGCGCAGCGACTCTGTCTCGTGGCTCCCCGGGCTGACGCTCTACGGATGCTTGCTCGGCGCGCTGTTAACAGTGCTGATGCTCGTCTCCGCGCCCTGGCTGCTGCGGCTCTTTAGCAGCACGCCGAGCGCCGCCTCCTGGAACACGCTCGCGCTGCTCAGTCTCTGCTACCTGCCGATTTTTTTCATTGGCGTAGCGGCTAGCATCTATATGGCGGAGGGAAGCAACCTTTCGGCCATGACCATTACAGGGCTTCCCTATCTGGTCATGACGCTGGCGCTGCTCGCTCTTTACGCCGCTCACGCGCTGAATAATCTGGGCTTGCCCATTTCCATGACGGTGGGCTTCGCGCTGGTTGGGTTGTATGCCTCCGTGCGGGTAATTGGGCTGAACGTTGCGGGCTCGAAGCCGGGCATGCCCAATGTCGGTGCTTTGTGGGCGACTTGGCGGCAGCCTGACTTCCGGGCGTTTCTGCGCGAACTGGGCGCTTCTTCGATTGAGAATCTCGGTTACGCCGGAAACCAGTTGTTGATTTTGTTTTTTCTGGCGCGCGCGGGAACCGGCGCCATCTCCGCCAATACCTGCGGCATGCGGGTGGGATTGATCGGCTATAGCCTGCTGGCGCAACCGCTGGCGCAATTGGTTCAGGCGCGCTTGTGCGCCGTTGACTCGCCGGCCCGGCCGGCAGTGTTTCGCCGTTGGTTCCTGCTCGTGGCCAGCGGCGTATTTCTCATGGCGCTGTTTGTGTATGTGTTCCGCGTGATGGTCATTCGCCTGGTCTACATGCACGGCAAGTTTCAAAATACGGAGCTCAATGAAGTGGCCGCAATGCTGCCCCCGTGGATCGGCTATTTCATCGTTATGTCGCTGAACGCCATTGTGACGCGCTACATGTTTACCGACAACAAGGGTACGATCTATGTGCGCCGCCAATTGGGCGCCTACGGAGCAGCCAACATCCTGCGGTTGTTGACCGCCGCTGCCTTCGGGCCGGCCTGGATTATCTGGTGTTCGGTGCTGACGGAAGCGTCCGTGATGGTCCTAAATCTGCGGACTTGCCTGTTTGCGCACAGCAGTCAACCCTTGCCCGAACTGGTTGGCGTGGAGGAAGCATAAGTGACGCCCAAGGTCATTGTGCAAACTCCCGAGCCCAAAGCGAGCGCCGCTCTTTATGTGTTTGAGTTCGTAAAAGCGCTGCACGAATCCGGCGTGGCGGTGGCGCTATTCTCGCCGGAGAATTTCGAATATGCCGCGCAATTGCGCACAGCTGGAATAGAATTTTTGCCTGCGCCTGCGCGGCCGGTATCGAAGGCGGGGCTCCTCGCGCGGCTGTGGCGCAATGCCGTCTGGGTGGCTCAGACGGCAGCCATGCAGCTCAGAATCACTAAGCCCGGCGATATTGTCCATTTTCAGTTCTTGATTCATTTGCCATTGGGATTTATATTTCTTTGGCTGGTGCGCTTCAGGCGCGCAGGCATTGTGTTCACGGCGCACGATCCGCTGCCGCACAAATGGCGTCTGCCGGCCAGTTTGCGACGGCTCGAGAAGGGCATGCTGGCCGCCGCCTACCGCATGTGCGACGCCATTATCGTGCATAATCAGGTCGGCAAAACGATTCTCATCAGGGAATTTCAATACCCGGAGCAGCGCATCGCGATTGTGCCGCACGGTCCGCTGGCAGCTGCGCCGGAGAGTGCGGCTTACCCGCGGGCGGACGTATTGCGGCTGCTGTTATTCGGTTCCATTCGCGAGAACAAAGGCGTCAGCCTCGCCATTGAAGCGGTACAGAAGCTGCACGGACGCGTTCGCCTCACGATTGCCGGTTCAGTCACCGCCGCGCACAGCGAGTATTGGCAACATTGCCAGGAACTGATTCGCCGCAATCCTGACTCGATCGACGTGATGGAACGCTACTTCGAGGATGACGAACTGCCGCCGCTATTGGCGCGCCATCATGCAGTGCTGATGCCCTATTTGGATTTCTTTTCGGAAAGCGGGGTGGCGAGCCTAGCGCTTTCGAGCGAGCGGCCGATTATTTCCACCGGTGCCGGCGGCTTGGCGGAATTGCTCGAGGAAAGCGGCGGCGGAATTTTGATTCAGACCGCCACCGCCGATGGCATCAAGGCAGCCATCGAAAGCGCGTTTGAAGTGGGCTTTGAACAGCTCAGGCAACAGGGCGTCCACGGGGCGGCCTATCTAAAAGCGTCCCGCTCCTGGAAGACGATCGGCGAGAAAACCAGACAGGTTTATTTCTCGTTGCGCAGTCCGGTCGTCCAATCCGGGCAGAAAGTGGCGGCGTAAGTTGACTCGAGCGATCGCCAGACCGAACCACTCCAGCGGCTTTTTTTCCATCGGCCTGGGTTTTACTCTGGTTGCGGTCATCTGCTTTTACTGGTGCCTTTATTGGGTAAAGCAGGATTTGGCGATCCTGCTTTTCCGCCCGACAGTCAGTGCACTCACGTTTTTGTTCGTCATTCTTTGGTATCAGCGGCCGTCAACCATGGCCGAGCGCAAACTGGCTGCAATCCTGGCGCTTCTCTGCGCGATCCTGCTGGTGCCCAGCATGGTGGCAAGCGACCCGACACGCGCCATTACGGACTGGGTTAAAGTCACACTTTTGTGCGCGCTCTGTTTGGTTTGGAGCCGCGCGCTGCGCGATGAAGCGACGGGAAAAGCGGTAGGCATGTCGCTGCTTTTCGGCGCCTGCGTGCTGACGGTTCTGGTTCTGGTGGTGTACGTGAATAGCTTGGGCTGGGTGCTGCCCACCTACAAAGCCACTCGCATCTTAAAGGGAATCACCACCACGGGCATTCCGCTAAACGCTGTCCCCTTTGCCGCCATTTTGTCGTATTTCTCGGCATTTTGTTTTATCCCCAGCAGCAAGCGTCTGTATTTTCTGGGAATCATTATTTGCGGCGTCTCCACACTATTCACCGGCTCGCGAGCGCCCGTGGCCGTGGTCGGCGTGAGCGTCCTCGCGCTGGCTCTCATCTCGGCGATTCGCAGCAACAAGCTCGCGGTACGAGCTTGGGGGGTGTTCTGCTTGCTAGTTTTTGTCACGGCTACCATCATCGTCGTCAGAAACGCGGCTACCAGGGACATTGACAAACTTTCCGAAGGACGCTTGGATTTGTGGAGTGTGGCGTGGCAAAAATTCCTGGAAAAGCCCTTGATCGGCAACGGCTTCGATTCCTGGGATGACGACTTAGTATCGCGCCTCCCCGGTGAATACAAGATGACGTCGGTAATCGCGAAGAACGTTCAGGGCGGCGGTTATCACAACGAATATCTCACCATGCTGGCCGAGCAAGGGCTGGCCGGCACGATTCCAGCGCTGTATTTCTTTGGGTTTGTTTTCGTCACGTGCTGGAAATTGGCATTTCGCCGCTCGAACACCTGGCGCTATGGCTCGTGGCCTTTATTCGTCTGCATCGTGATACTGGCGCGCGCTTGTGTGGAAGTGCCCGGGTTATTTGGCTATGCCAACGAGCCCTCCGATTATCTTTGCTTCTTATTCGTCGCCATAGCCGTATCCCGCCTTTCGATAGAAGAAGACTATCTGCGCTCGAACATGGAGACCGCCACTCAGGCGGTTGCTCCCCAAGCGCGTACCGCCCCTCGACTCGCCGGCTTTCGCAGCAGCGATAAAGGCATTGCCCATATCTCGTAATCTGCGCCTTCCCAGCCGATGAGGTAATCGGAGCCGGAAGCGTCAGCGACCAAAGCTTTGGTCAGCGCATTATGAATCAGCCTACTCAGCTTCAAGAATCGGAACAGCGCAAGCTGACGCCCGTTCGCGCGTCGGCGTCCCCTATTGAGCTCGGCCTGGCGGCGCTGTCGATCGCGCTGTTCGTAATCTGGATCTACGCCTTCCATTACTGGGGCTCGCTCGGCGAAGACGATCTCTACCGCGTGCTGAACGGTCTGCTCGATGGCGCACGCAGCGGCAAAGGCATCTCCTCAACGCTCCACTACGGTAAGGTGTTCAGTTTCGGCTACATTGCCGCCCTGTACGCGTTTGCCGCCCCAAACATTCTGAAGCATGCTCAGACGCTCATTCCGCTGATGAATTCAATCGGCTTTTGGGCCACCGCCGTGGGCAGCGTCTGCTTTTGGATGACAACCCGTCTCCTCTACGGTGTACGCGCCGCCACGATTGCCTTCCTGCTGTTCGCCTTCAGCCCCATGATGTTGGACGTAGGCACCTCGGGTCATCAGATTCTGGTGGCGTTCGCCTTCTTCGCGGCCGGCGCCATATTTTTCTTTTTGCCGCTGAATGGTTTGCCGGCCATACTGTGCCAGGCGTTAGGCTTTCTGCTTTTGTTGGCGGCGCTGGCCTCGCGCGCGGAAGTTCTCTTGGCGTGGCCCTTTCTGGTGCTCGCGCGCGTCGATTTACATTCACCAGCGCGCTTTCTGATTTCGGCCGTCCAGCGAAGCGTCGGGCCTGCGCTTTCTCTCGTCACTTTTTTCGCCGTGCGGGCGATTTACCTGAGTCATGGCCGCGGCGCCTTGGGCCCGCAAGGATCTTTTTCCGATATCACGTTCAGCGCTGCTAATCTGCCGCGCGGCGTTGTATCGTTCGTTGTCGGCTGCGGCATTGTGACCACCCTGGCGGGAATCATTGCCGCACTGCGCATCACGCGGTCCGCCACTAGCTCGAACGCAGACGCGCGTCTAACGCTGTTTAGCGATGTACTGGGCCCGTTTTCGCTCGCCGTGCCTGCGCTCTTCTTCTGGCTGGCCAACGGCTTGCCTCCGCGCCATTTCATCTTGAGCTTCGCCGGCTTGGCGATGCTCGTCGCTGTCGTGCTGGTCCGTTTCGCCACCATGCGAACCGCCTATCTAGCGACCGTCGCAATCTTGCTCGGCAATCAGGCGCTCGGCGCGGTCAGCGGGCCGTTCATTCTGAAGCACTACCCAACCAAGATCCTCACCGTTCCCGGCCAGCAGCCGTTAATGCCGCGTGTGCCGCTCGGTACCTCCTTGAGCTTCCATGAAACGGCGCTGACGGCGCGCGCGCGCACCGATGCTTTTGCCGAACGCGTCCTCACCTCCTGCGATGCCAAGATCATCGTCCTCTCGGAACGCCAGCCGCAAATCATTTCTCACCTCTATCAAGGCGACACGCCGTGGACTGTCGAGGAAAACCTCTGGCAGCGCTTCGCCGTGTTTGTCGCGCGCGACCAAAACGTCAGCTTCATGGTCATCTCGCCGCATGAAGGCTGGCCGGGAGATCCAGTCGCGGAAATT
>Ga0302319_10001421_pt1 | contig 53352 bp, 50 predicted proteins | sample Bog_T0_2_FD_203319 | JGI IMG/M metagenome (GOLD analysis project Ga0302319, IMG submission 203319) | Peat permafrost microbial communities from Stordalen Mire near Abisko, Sweden - Bog_T0_2 | ecosystem: Environmental > Terrestrial > Soil > Wetlands > Peat | place: Sweden: Abisko, Stordalen Mire...
TGCCCAAGCTTCACCTTCTGGCAAAGATCCAGCTTGAACTCGCGAGTAAAAGTTCGTCGCATTACGGACACGATTGTGAATCCTCCTATTCAAGAGGATGTGTGTCCAACATTGTGGTGGCAGTCCACAGGTAGTCCAAGATAAATTGCGGGATCGCAGTCCTTGCCGTTCCACCTTCCAATAAGTGGGTTCGTCGCTTCTTCTCCCAATCCTCCAAACTGACCGGGCTACCTGAAACGAAGCCGACACACCGCAATGAGCGATCAATTTTGTGCATCGCTCGTAAACCATCTATCAGCCAGTCTGGGTAAAACTCATACTCAATTTGGCGCGCTTTTCCAGCATCTTTGCTATAACCCCGAATTGCCAGATCAAAGAGCTCCTTCCTGAAACGGCCAATCATCTTGATGGCACTGAAATTGTTTGTCCTGCCCTGTCCAGTCCTAAATGTTTTGCATACCGGGTTAGAGAGGATCGTCAAATTTGTCTCTTCATCTCTCCATGGTTGAAACAGAATATAGTCGAGCATTCTGATAAGCGGCAAGTTACGAGGAGTAAACTTGTAGTGCGACATTACCAATTCCCTGAACTGTTCAGTAACAGGTGTTTCGATGAAGGGGTAGTAGGTGTCCATTTCAGCTATGTCGGTTCAGGTTTGGGTTGAGTGCTCAGACTTTCAGGTTCAACAATTTGGGAGTTTGACACATATCACATTCCTGCTTCATATTCAATTCATAGAGTCTTGCAATATTAACGCGATGATTATATAAGTCTCAGATCTGGCCCAATATGTTCATCGATGCCCGTTTCTGATTAGTAAATATGACGTCATAGTTCAGACAGTAAAGCTTGTACGTGTAGCAGGTTTATGGTTGACTCAACACTAACTTTGCCTGCTACCCCAACTCTGAGCCCACACAGTTATCAGCAACTAAAAGCAGGAAAGCGCAATACATAGTGGTGTAGATCTGCCATCAATATCGTGTTTGTACCCGTTATGTTTGGTGTTACGTGCCCCATCGAAACTCACCCATATGTACCCCAGTTTCTAAGAGCATATCATTGAAACAGTTTTGAAATTGTGTCTCGACGCTCACATTCCTGGCTCAAATTCCGCTCATTTTGCCAACATACCCGGTCTAAACGCGGCCACCGTCCTCAATCATTGTTAATTTGAGTCGCGAAAGCAGTGCGGGTTGCAGGTTTGAAGACAGATGAGCCAGGTTCAGCCTACTCGAAAACAGACAGTGACCGTTTTGAGTCGAGGACGCATGGCCGATTTTGCCGCACTCGGGTTTTTGAGCAGGTTCAAATATTTGAGCGGATCACATGTGCCTCTAGACCCCGGCGGCGGCCTCAAACTAGAGACCCCAGGGGTCTTTCTCCGAGTAATTTCCTTCTCGCTCCGCTCTCTTTCCAAATCGCTTCGCTCTTGGTCCTCCGGAATCTATACCTAAGCATCGTCAAGTAGGAAGCAGACCGTGTCTCCAAGGCCCTCTTTAATAAGGAATTTCGGCATCCATGCCTTCCATGCAGTTTCGGTTTGGAAGCTCATTTTGGGGAAGCCGACCGGCAGTCGTGTTTGACGCTTCACGCCATCCATGGCTAAAACCACTTCCTAGAGCACTGCCATCCATGGCATCGCTTCACTGTTTCAGATTGTTCGCGGTGCTCACTGGCTTTGTGGAATCGCGTCTCTGTGTCGTGGTTTTGACGCTCTCCTTTCAGGCATCCTGCCTTCCAGTCGCCCTCTTCTGGTTGGCGACTGCTTCCGAAGGCTTCAAGAAACAGATCGATAGGGTTCGTTAAGTTTCGTTAGCAATTAGACAGTCAGGTTTAAAAATGTGCTCACTGAATGAAGAAATCCTGTCATATAATCTCAATGTGACTTCGGTTAGATGGAGACAAGCGTTTCGACCTCTTTGGAGGATTGACGCAACTAACCGCAAGATATGGAGAAAAGCCCATGCCAATGAGCGTCGTTTACACAACCATCAACGGTCGAATCGTCCAGGAAAATCGTGGAGGCGTCGAACGTTACTACATGAGCGACACGAACGGCAACACAATTGGCCTAATGGACACATCGGGCAACGTGACGGATACCTTCACCTATTGGCCATATGGTGAGCTTCAGAGTCATGTCGGCACCAGCGAAACACCGTTCATGTTTGGAGGCATTCTTGGTTGCTATACGGACAGTTGGGGTGGGATCTACATGCGCGCTAGGGAATTTCGGCCAACGTTGGCCCGATGGCAAACTGTTGATCCGCTTTGGCCTCATACGATGCCCTACGGATATGCTGACAATAACCCAGTGACATACGTTGATCCTAATGGCTTGCAAATTCGGAAAGGGACTTGGTATGTGTTCGACTCCTCAGGCCCTTGTGATAACTGCGCTGGAATGATCATCCTAAAGTGGTGGCAAACGGGCATCCACCATAGTGATCACCAGTTTACTCATTGCATGGCTTGTTGCATGCTTACAGCGTTAGCTGGCGCTGATTGCGCTCAGTCGTCCCAGTTCGCACAAAACTTCATTGATGCATTCATTCCACCCTTTGGCCAGGGGCGTAAAGGTATCAATCGATATAGCTTCTGCGGGCAGGGGATTGCTATTGGTCTGGGTCCTATCAAGCCCCCTTACTCAAATTATGGGTACTGTAGTAGCGAATGCGGAAAGTTGTATCCGCCACCATCGATTCTGAAGCCTCTTCCAGACATACCGGCGTGCGATCCAACTAACTGGCAACGCATTGGCGACGGAATGCAATGTTACACCCAGCCATAACTTAAAATGATTTTCAAGTTCATGGGTGGTTTTTGTGGTTTCATCTTGGCAGGCTCTTTCGTGGGTTATGTCGTGCCAATTATTTGCCATTTACCTCCCGAAATGTCCGCAATCGATACTACGACTGGAATACTATGGGGCCCTCCATCACTTGTAGCAGGTTTCGTCTTGGGTTTCGTCATAGTTTCAGTCATCCAGAAGCAAAGCCATGGTCCGCGATCAAATGAAACGCCAGAGGGGAAGGGAACCAGCCCTAGATGATGTGTGACCAAATATTCTCATAACCGAGAACGTCAACGACTTACGGAGTTAATGTCGCGCCAGCCGCTCCAAATTTGATCACTGCACTTTGTGGGCGCTACTGCGTCGCGTCCAGTCGTTACGTGAAATAAACTTGAAGCTAGGTTTGGGCTTGCTTCCTGCTCCGCCTCAATTGGGACTGATGGTCAGCCAGGACCCTTCCAACATCGACACCAGCCAGTTTGATTGAAGGTCTTGAACGAATCCTATGCAGAAGGATCTCGGCAAGAGGGCTGATGCCAATGTCGGAGCCTTCCCGACAGACCATAAGCTCCCAATTGAATCTACGCTATTTCCTGAATCTACGAGGTCCCAGATCCTGAAGCAGAGTTTGCAAATTTGCGGTAATTCAACTCCAAGCACTCTATCAATTTCCTCCGCTCGGTGGCAATTCGGTTATTGATTTCACCTGGCAGGGCATCCTTGATCTCAAGATATGTCTTCACCAATTCGTCTTTGAGCTCCTTCCTTCTTTGTCCTACGGTTTTGTCGGTCATCCACTGAAAGAGGGCGTTGGCTCCAATCTTCAAGGCTTCACCGCCCAAAATAATAAGGGCCGGTCCATACTCAAATAGAACATGGAAGGCTACCGACAAACCAATTGAAGCCGCCAGGGGAGTAGCTGAGCCAGAAGAAATCGATCTGCTCATGCCCGAGCCAACCATTCCGCCATATCCGACATTTTTTGTCCAACCAGTCCGTCCAAGCTCGGTTACGTTCTGCTGGTAAGTTCCCGGGGGAGCATAAATCGATCTCGATGAACCCGGTGACGTAAGGATCAACTCTGCGTGGTGCCGGTTTCTTGGTCGTACGACTCCAGGTACACCAATCAAGCTTCTCATGCTGTTCGGTCGTACCAGTTCCTTTGTGACCCGCATTGATCTGACCACTATGAGAAGCGTCGAAATGACGACAATAGCAGATCCTCCCGTCAAGGCGATAACACGCAGTGGCGAGATTAGTTGAACTGTGAGCATAGGGTTGAGTGCGTAAAATAGGAGCGCACAACCGGCGAGTATGCACGGCAATATCTGCCAACTCAGAATGCGTGACATCCTACTCCTAGCAATCTTGGTCCCAAACTGTTCATCCAGGACAGCGACTGACTCCCCAATAGCTCTGTGAAGTGGCGTGCTCAGCACTTCCAACAACCTTTCTTCCAAAGCTTCAAGGTGAACGGCTATTTTGAGCGGCATTTGGTCCCTCAACTCATTGCGAGAGTTCTCATCATCGATCATCTGCATTGCCAGACCGCAGTAAAGATCAATCTGGTTTGTGCAAACTCCTTCACATTGGGCGGCGAAGTAGTCGAAGATTCCAAGACCGTTCCTAATGAAGTCGTCCATCGAAATGGCAGACGATGATCCGGTCCTCTGCCTTACATTTATCTCAGAGAAGGGTAAAGCCAGGGTCGCCAAGGAATTTAAGTTTTTGGCAACCCTCTTTGCTGCCCGAACTGTCCTCTGTCGTTTGTCAGCACCGCTCAGCCACATGACTGCCTTAAAAAGGCCAAGGAGCATCAGAAGACATGCGAGCCCTCCCAGGAGAAGGAGGGAAATGGTATCAGGTGCATTGTTTGGCACTTCAATATTGTAGCGCCCAACTAGACAACTTGGCTAGTTCGTGGCCGACACAGTTGTGTGATTGGGTGATAAACCAGTCAGGTCTCTTAGAACCGACAAATACGACAAGCTACTTTTGTTGCTAAAAGATCTGAGACAGGAGTCGGGGATGACTCAGAAACAGCTTTGCGACAAGCTGGGCCAGGACGTGACCTATATCAGCAAGATCGAGCGAGGCACACGTCGTCTCGATTTGGTGGAGTTATTCGACCTTGCAGGAGCCCTCGGACAAGATCCAATGGAGATCGTCGCTAGGTTCAAAGAATCACTTCATAGCTAGACTGATTTTCATTAAACGGTTACCGATTTTAGCCAAAACACTTTGACTTTGATTTTCGGAGCAGTATAGTGAAATCGAACCTGGGTTCAAACACAAACGGTGGTTTCCAGAAAAGTGCGGCTCATAACCGCTTGGTCAAGGGTTCGATCCCCTTCGGGCCCACCAACTTTTCAACTCCGAGACTGAAACCTTTCTTGGTTGGAATAACGTACTTTCACAAGCGAAACGCCAGATCTCGCAAGGTCCCTGCCACCTTTCGTGCTTGGTCCCTCGCGCCAGACAACTTTATTCGCTAACTCACCTCGGGAGGATCGTGCCACTTTACTCATCTCTGTTACCCCTCGCTCAGGCACAGTCCGCGGGAACCCGTGAATTTGTCGATGGATTGGCGCGTACTCCCCTGAGCCACGTCGTCGCTCTCGTGGCTGGGTTGACCGTCCTTCGGGTGATTCTCTTTCTGTATTTACGAAAAGTGAGGCCGCATTTGCGATCTACCGCCTACGCAATCGGTCGTTCGACAAACGAAATGGTGGACGCGTGCATCTACGCCGGCGTGTTTGTTTTCATGCTGATTCGGCCGTTTGGCTTGCAAGCGTTTCTCGTTCCTTCCGGTTCGATGTGGCCCACCTTGGCGGTGAACGATTTCATCGTCGCGAACAAGGCCATTTACCGATACACCGAACCAAAAGCCAATGACATCGTCGTTTTTCGTCCACCTGCGACCGCGGCCATGAAGCTCCAGGACATTGACGGTGACGGTGATATGAAGCTCGATTACGTAAAGCGGTGCATTGGTGCGCCTGGCGACCTTGTTGAGTTGAAGAAGGGAGTGCTCTATCGCAACGGAAAGCTGATCAACGAACCTTACAAGGCTTACTCAGATTGCATTAATCAACCCATCGACGACGAATGCCAGGAGTTTCGGCCTCTTACCGACGAAGCTAAAGGTCAGCTGACCCTAGCAAGTTTCAAGTTGGTTGAATTCAACGGCCAAGTCATCCCATTGAGTTATACGGACTGGGATGCTAACTCACCGGATCCGGAAAACAACAATCCATCGGACAGACATCCTCCTTATCATGTCGCGGCCAAATATCAGCTTCTGAGTTCCCACGATCAAAACATGCTCAAAGCTCATCCCGCGGTGAAAGTTCCTGCCGGGTACTTCCTCATGATGGGAGACAACCGAAACAACTCGTGGGATGGCCGCGTCTGGGGACTCGTCAAACGGGATCAAATCATCGGTCGAGCAGAATTTGTGTGGTGGCCGTTTACTGAGATTCATCGACTGAAGTGAGCGCAGCGGTGTGTATTAGGCAGGCCAGGATTCCATTCCCTTGCCAAGTTCGCTCGTGACTTGTTTCAGAAGTTTTTCGCGGTCCTCGAATTCACCTATAATTCCAAGTCATGACGCCCTCGAACATCGCCGTTCCGCGCGGCTGCGCATTTTTCTCTGAGACTCCGTCGTCGATTTTTACACCCGAGCACTTCAAAGGCGACGAGGCGTGGATGATTTCTACGGCGGAGCAATTTAGCCGCAAAGAAGTCATGTCGCATGTCGAGAGAATCGAGATTCAAGAGATGCACTTAATGCCGCGTCTCATTCAAAAAGCGGGAGAACTGGGTCTTTGTGGAATCGATACTCCTGAGGCCTACGGAGGGATGGGTTTGTCCAAGAACCTCGCTGCTCGCATTCTGGAGTTTATGAGCATGAACGGCTCGTTCAGCGTGACTTACGGAATTACAAGTGGAATCAGCCAGGTGGGTCTGACCCTCTTTGGCACGGAGGCTCAGAAGCAGCAGTATCTACCAAGTCTCACATCCGGCAAATGGATCGGCGCGTATGCGCTAAGCGAGCCGAATAGCGGAAGCGATGCCCTGTCTGGAACGACACGCGCAGATCAAGTGGGCGATCATTACGTTCTTAATGGAACAAAGATGTGGATCAGCAATGCCAAGTGGGCTGACCTATTCCTAGTCATGGCAAAAATCGACGGAGAGAAGTTCAGTGCATTCCTCGTCGAAAAATCCTTCCCGGGGGTAAGTGTCGCACGGGAGGAATATAAGATGGGTCTAAAGGGGTCTTCCACCGCCCGGTTAATTCTCGATAACGCCGAAGTTCCCATCGAAAACCTTCTCCATCAAGAAGGACTAGGGCATCAAGTTGCCTTCAACGCTCTCAATATCGGCCGATTCAAGCTTGCTGCCATGTCGATAGGCCCCGCTAGAGACGCCATCGGACTCGCAGCTGCCTATTCACTTGATCGAAAGCAATTTGGGCAATCAATATCGAATTTCGGTTTGATTCAAAAGAAATTCGCCATGATGGCGGCATGGTTCTACACCGCCGAGTCAATGATTTACCGCACTGGCGCCCTCATCGACTCGGCATTCGGAGAATACGGGGGAACGATCGATGGAAATCGAAGGGCCGCGGAGGAGTACGCCGTCGAATGCAGTGCATGCAAAGTATTCGCCACCGAAGCGGAGGCGATGATCATCGATGAAGCGCTCCAAACCTATGGCGGATATGGGTTTACCGAGGAGTTTCCAATTGCAAGGCACTATCGGGACTCGCGAGTAAGCCGAATTTATGAAGGGACTAACGAAATCAATCGACTCTTCATTGCAGATCGGCTACTACGCCGAATTAGAGAAGGGCGAGCGTCCGAGAGTGCGACAGGTGATTCGTTCTTGTCCGAATTGTCAGGCAAAGCAGTCAGGATTGCCCCTTCGGACCAAGTCGGCATCGGCGCACTTTCAGATTTGCTGGTTTATTCCTATGCTGAGCAGTCCGCTCGCCTTCGAGCGCACCAAACTCCTGGCATCGGATTGTTGGTTTATCAGGCGATCCTTCCCTGGCTGAATGCCAAGGGAGCGGAGGCCTTCCAACTCCTCACTGGCGAATCCGTGACGCTCCCCGCCGTCCCCGTGCCGGACATTACCGCAATCGCCAATGCCGTTTACAATGCAAAAGGGCCAGTGGTCTAACGCCTGGGCATTTGGCCCTCGATCCGAATATCGACACGTCGCATCGTCTCTTCGCAAAAAGGCATGCAACCTCCGGGCGCGTTTGCAAAGTATATTTAGACAATCCTCTAAATATCGAAAAGGAAGTGAATGATGAGTCTTCTGTTAGGTTTGGTTTTAACGGCAATGGGTCAGGCGCCTCTGGACAAAGAAATTACGTTTACTGGCGCAGGTGGCGTCCTCTTGAAAGGGGCCCTCTCAATGCCGACTCATTCAGCTTCCAAACTGGTTCCCGGAGTCCTCCTGTTGCCGGGGAGTGGCCCAACCGACCGTGACGACAATCAACCTCCCACTCTGATCACCAATTTGTTGAAACAGATTTCCCAGGGTTTGAACGAGAAGGGCATCGCAACCCTCCGGTTTGACAAACGTGCCGCCCATCCGTATCTGACACAACTCATGAAAATGAATCCAAAGGATTTTCCGGAGTACTTCAAGTGGGAGAATTTCGTTGATGACGCCACTGCCGCGATGAAATTCCTTGCTTCTCAACCAGGGGTTGATCCGAAGCGAATCGCGATCATAGGTCATAGCGAGGGAGCCGAGATCGCATTGCAAATCGGGAGTAATTTGGCTAAATCTGCGAGTGTCCCTGCCGCTCTCGTAACTCTTGGAGGCGCCGGTCGCCCGATGGGTCCCATTCTGCGCGAACAGATCGGTAGGCAATTGGATCGCCAACTAGTTCCAGCAGACCTCCGAAAAAAGTACTTGGACTATACCGATCGGGCCACCGAGCAAGTCAGCAAAGATGGCACGTTTCCGCCTGATCCTCCGACCGGACTGGGTGTACTCTTTAACAGCACTACGACCAAGCTCATGCAAGCCTATTGCAGAATTGACCCTACCGATTTGGCGAAGAACTACCCTGGACCGGTGCTTGTAATCAATGGAGGCAACGACACTCAGATTTCAGCCGAAAGAGACGCCCCAAAACTGAAGGCCGCTCTTGAATCGAGAACGCACGGAACGGTTGAATTGCTTATTGTCCCCAACGCGAGCCACTGTCTCAAAGCCACGACCGAAGCAACGAGTGACGTTTTCGAGGGCCCGATCGTTCCTTTGGCCATGGCAAAGATACAGCAGTTCTTGGTGAAGCAACTGCAGCCATAGGTTCCTAATTTCCGGGAACAGATCACCGCAAGGGCCCGCAATGCCTTGACCGAAGCGAGTTTTGTTCGGTCGGTCGCCCAAATCCGACAGCCGTTTTCGGTTAAACGTCCGTCCATTGTAACCGGGTCTCGAATCTCATTCGAGCCGACCCATCTCCCGTATCAAAAAATCGTAGCGAAATCGAACGTTCCGCAACTTTTGCCCCCTTTTCCCTTCCCTAATGGACGGCGAATTGGCAATAATCCTTGCAATCGTTCTGCAACGTGGCGAACGGGGACTTAAGACGACGCTCGGAGGGGTGTCCCCCTCCGCGTCTAATTAAGGTTCACGCCGGCTTCCGGCCCGAGCTGGGAGAGTGACGTGGACACTCTGCACACAATCTCGGAGGAAAACATGACCCCAAAGGACGCCGTCAAGTTTGCAACAGAAAACGACGCACAAATTATAGACATTCGCTTTACCGACCTGCTAGGCACGTGGCAGCACTTTAGCATTCCGGCGAACCACTTCACGGTAGACAAATTCGAGGATGGCCTGGCTTTTGACGGCTCCAGCATCCGTGGTTTTCAGACGATCAACGAGTCGGATATGCTTCTCATGCCGGATCCGAAGACGATCTTCATGGACCCGTTCTCTGAAGCTCCCACCGCGGTAATCGTTTGCGATATTACCGATCCCATTACCGGTCAGAGATACTCCAAAGATCCCCGCTTTACGGCCGAGAAGGCTGAGCAATATCTGAAGTCGACCGGCATCGGAGACACGATCTTCTTCGGCCCGGAAGCCGAATTCTTTGTCTTCGACGAGTTGCTTTACGACAATCAAGCCAGTGGCGCGTTCTACAAGATCGACTCTGACGAAGCCTTTTGGACGTCCGGCCGCGATGGAAGCCCTGGGTTCACCACCAAGCCGAAGGGCGGCTATTTCCCAGTCGCGCCCGTTGACAAGCTGCAGGATCTTCGAACCGAAATGGTCCTTAAGATGATCGACTCCGGCATCGATGTCGAAATGCATCACCATGAAGTCGCTTCGGCGGGTCAATGCGAAATCGATATGCGGTTCGACACGCTGAGCGTAATGGCTGACAAGCTGATGAAGTACAAGTACATCGTCAAAAACACGGCCTATCAGCATGGCTATGTCGCGACCTTTATGCCCAAACCCATATTCGGTGACAACGGTAGCGGAATGCACTGCCACCAGTCGATTTGGAAGAATGGTGAGCCGACGTTCTACGACGAGACCGGTTACGCCGGCTTGAGTGAGAACGCACGATGGTATATCGGCGGTCTTCTTAAGCACGCACCTGCGCTGCTTGCGTTCTGTGCGCCAACAACAAACTCATATCGACGGCTTGTACCTGGCTACGAAGCACCGATTAATCTTATGTACTCCGCGCGAAATCGCTCGGCTTGCGTACGTATCCCGATGGTGTCGAAATCTCCAAAGGCCAAGCGAGTCGAATTCCGCGCTCCCGATCCGATGGCCAACCCATACCTGGCGTTCTCCGCACTGCTGATGGCTGGCATTGACGGAATCCAAAACCGAATTGAGCCACCAAAGCCTCTGGACAAGGATCTGTACGAGTTGCCGCCACTTGAAAGAGCCGGCATTCAGCAAACTCCTGGTTCGCTTCGGGCGACCCTCGGCGCCCTAGCTGAGAATCATGAGTTCCTCCTAAGAGGAGATGTCTTCTCGAAGGAACTGATTGAGAGCTACATTGAGTACAAACTGCTCAATGAGTGTGATGCGGTCGATCTTCGCCCACATCCATACGAGTTCTACCTCTACGCCGACGCGTAAGAAGAACTAGAAATAGGGTCAAAGGTCGGGGTCTGGGGTTCTCCCAGGCCCCAAATTTGTTTTTGTCCCGCGAACTTAAGACATGGCAAAGGACGCCGTCAATTGGGCCCAGGCTCACTATTGGCTCTTCGACCAAGATGAACGCCTGGTTCAACCCGGAACTGTCACTCGAATGGCTTCGCGCACTCAGGTTGAACGTAGAAATGCCCCCGTTCCACTGCACCAACAAGCTTGGGCCGGGGGGCGTGGTACCAAAGCCGCAGTCGTATGGATTGCGGAATTGACTACTGTTCTGGCTCTAGAATCTGACTCCTAAGAAGACGCCCAATCCGTTGAGTTGGCTTGAACCGAAGAAGTACTTCGCCTGAATAAAGATCGGAGTCGGCATGTTGCCAAACTCGTAGGCGACGCCTACTTGCTCGCCTAATCCAACGCTCGAAGACTCAAGGTCTCCATCGTTCCTAAACTCAGGCCCAAGCCCAGCCGAATAAACCATCTGGCCCTGGCGGATGTTGTATGTAAGGGCAACGGGAATGATGTTGTCCCCTCCATTGCCGATGTAGTCTCCAGAGAGCCCTATGTAAGAATGAAAGCCTGTTCCCAGGGAAGGCAAGGTACTCAATTTGAAATCGAGTCCGAACGAATACCAAGTACTGCTAAGATTTCTTGCCGAATCGCTGGAAGGATAGAAGCCACCTATTCGAGCTGAAATACCCAACGGTCCACTGCTCTGTGCACTTGCTGCTCCAATGCAGGCTCCTGCAAGTGCGATCATTCCTACCTTTAAATACTTCGATGTTGTCATGAGTGAATCTCCTGTTACTGAATCGATAGAAGATTCGGACTATTGAATAGTTCCTGTCTGGGTTCGCCGATGATGTTCGATGCCGTGAAATCACGTTTGGCTGGGACTACTGGCCCAGTGCAACATTCCACTTGGAATGAAATGGCGACATCTAGCGAACTTCGAAGCCCGAAACTGAGAAGGGGCCGAGGAGACAGAGTCCAGGCCCCCCTCTTAGTTTCGGGCTCAAGGCTTCGTCGTGATAGTCGCCGTAACCGACATTCCGGTTCTTAGCCTATCCATGTCTGGTTGGCTATGCTCAAGAAAGATCTTGACTGAGATACGCTGAACGACCTTGGTGAAGTTTCCGGTTGCATTGTCTGGCGGCAACAAGGCGAACGTAGATCCAGTTCCCGCCGAAATGCTGCCTACATGCCCTTTGAACGTTCTTCCAGGAAGTGCATCGACGTCCACGTCGACTGCCTGACCGGGCTTTACGTCAGCTAACTGGGTCTCTTTGAAATTGGCGACGACCCACATGTCTTCATCGGGCACGATCGACATCAGTCCGCCGCCAGGCTGAACAAGATTTCCGACCTCGACGGTGTTCTTGCTGACCCGACCATCCACCGGCGCCACGATCTTCGTTCGATCTAAGTTGATCTCAGCATCCCTCAGCGCTGCCCTCGCTTGCTCGACTTTTGCCTCCGCTTGCGATTGCGACGTTTGACTCACCGCCACTTGGGTGGGCCCCTCATTGGCAAGTTGAAGTTGTCCCGAAGCCTGGGTTCCTCTCGCTCTTGCCTGAGTGATTGCCGCATTCGCCGACTGCACCTGTGCTTTATATTGATCGATCGCTTCTTTGGCTGCCGCAGCCTGGTCCCTAGCCGCTGCTAGGAGTGCCTTCGCCTGAGAGACTGCCGCGTCTGCGGCTGGCAGTTGGTTCTTAGCCGACCTCAAGTCTGATTGTCGCTGTACAACCACGGACTGGGCTTGGGCTACTTGCTGCTGGGCAGCCGCGACTTCAGCCTTCGCTACGTCGGCCTGCGCCCTCGACTGCTCTGCTACTTGTCCACTGACCGCACCTTGGCGGAACAGCGTGTCGTTCCTATTGGCCTGCTTGACCGCGTTGTCAGAAGTCGCCACAGCGGCGTCCACGTTGGCCTTAGCCGTGTTCAAGGCGGCGCGCGCGGTATCAAGCTGAGCCTGAGCTCCCGAAACAGCGTCGAGTGCCTTTTGCTTGTTCGCGATAGCGATCGAGACGTTGGCCTGAGCACCATAAAAGCTCGCGTCCGCACCACTTGCTTGGGCTCTCGCTTGGGCTTCTGCAGCTTTGGCTTTGGCAAAGTCCGCAATCGAACTGAACACACCGCCTCTCGATTGGCCAACCATTCCCTTCGCCTGCGTTACTTGCGCGTGTGCCGTCTGCTGGGTCAGGTTCACAGTCTCCGCGGCTCCCTTTGCCTGAGCGATCGCCAGATCCAGATTCGCCCTGGCCTGAGCAACCGCGGTCTCGAAAGACGATGGATCGAGTTGAACCAACAGGTCACCCTTTTTCACGTGATCGTTATCGCTAACGGGAACTTTGACGACGGTTCCCGTAACCTGAGGCGCGATCTGAACGACGTCCGCCGTAATCGTAGCGTCATCCGTGCTTGTATGACCAGAAGACCAGATTACAAATCGGACGGCCATGATGACCGCGAACGTCACAAAGACTGCCAGCACGATCATGATAATCGGCTTTCGACTCTTTTTGGATGCCATATCTGGAGCCGAGGATGATTCTTCAGATGGGCCAACTCCGGGCGTCTGATCGGGTTTGTTTTCTTTTTTTACTACGGTTGCCATCTGATTCTCACTTCACTTCTGACTCGATCTGCAATCGAGTCAACCTTCTTGAATTCTTCGTTATGTCCGTTGGATTTGTTCGCAAATCATGACGGACCTCTACCGATTTGACCAGCAGATCTGCAAGAAAGGATGCACGATCTAACAACTGGTTCCTCTCTCCCAATTGGGTCGGACTCAGGCTATGGGGCAGTAGAGAGTTGGTCGCGTCCAAAAACGCCTCCGCAACCCGAAACGGCTCCTCCAGCATGAACTCGCCGGTCGTCCGCCCCTCGATCAGCACTTCGGCAAAAATTTTCGCCTCGTTGGCCAAATATCGTGCTCGCCTTTCCAATAATTGAGGTCTTAAGTCGATCAGTAAGTCGTCTATGCCTTGCTTATGACCTTGGACGCATTGAAAGCGGTACATGACGCGCTGCACCAACATCTCTCGCAGTCGATTTCTCGATCGGTCCTTTGACCTCAGAATCTCTCTCAAATATGACTGGAGCTTCGAATTCTGGCGGTCTATGAAGGATAGGGCAACCTCTTGCTTGCTTTCAAAATAGAGATAGACCGTTCCCTTTCCTAGTCCCGCATGCCTGGCGAGCTCGTCAATAGTCATCTTCTTGTACCCAACTTCCTTGAGAAGTTCGGCTGCCGAGTCAAGTATCAACTCGTGATTGTCTACACAATCCTTGTTTCTCAAGTGCTGCTTGGTGACCATTTTTTAATTCTGGTCATATTCTACCCAGTTTGAGAGTGGTTGAATGCAACGATCATTGCGGGCGAAAGGGGTATGGCCCTCGCAATCGATTTCCTCGGCCGCCATGGCAATTATGGAAGATTCACTTCGCGACTTCCAACTGCGGAGAACCGCGTGAGATTGCCATCATGCATCTCTCACTGCCTCGACAGCACTCTGGCACTCTCATTTCGGGGGCCTTAGATCAGCGCGCAAGGCTTTTATTGCTTGGAATTCTTTAGGCTCCGAATGGTAGGCAAGACCAGGCTGCTACTCTAGCAATTCAGTATTCGTTGGTCGTAAGCGAAATGAATTCTTCCAGCAATAAGTTTGAAAAGAACGTTTTCAGCGGGGAATCTGCCGTCAAGGACTTCCTCAATCCCGAGAATAGCCCTCCCATTCCCCTTGTTGAGATACCCGACGCCCTTAATCCAAACCGCATGGATGGAGTGCGAGTTTTCGCCAAGCTGATGTACCTGCTTCCGTTGCTCAACATTAAATCACTGCCTGTGATGAGCATGCTCAACCATGCCCAAACGTCAGGCGAGCTCCATGGCGTTCACACGCTCGTCGAAAGCTCCTCCGGAAATGCGGCATTTTCACTAGCGGTTATGGGCCCCCTTTTCAATATCCCGCGAACGATTGCCGTCGTTCCATGGGATATCGCGCCCGGCAAGCTTGAGGCGCTTCGACTAGCCGGTGTTGAGCCGATCCTTACCAGAAATGCACCGGGCTTGCCTTCAGGAATAGCGGAAGCCCGATCAATGGGTGAGCGGGAAGGATACTTCAATGCAGGTCAATATGGAAACGAAGCCAACCCTGATGCTTTTGAAAAATGGCTCGCACCTGAAATCTGGGAGCAGACCCAAGGCAAACTCACGGTATTTGCTACCGGTCTCGGCACGACGGGAACGCTTGTTGGCTCAAGCAGGTACTTCAGGGGATTGCAGGCCAATGTGTGCGTCGTCGGTGGAATCTGCAGGCCGGACGAGCCCGTACCCGGAGTGCGCTCTCGGGCCCGGCTAGGCGAAATTGAGTTTGACTGGAACGATTCGGCGGACGCTATTATCGAAGTGGGAACCAAGGAGTCATTTAAGAAAAGCCTCCAACTCTGTCGGTCTGGCCTCCTGGGAGGACCGAGTTCTGGATTTGCTTTGGCTGCGCTCGATCGTTTTCTCGCAGTCAGAAAGGAGCAATCGACCCTGGACCGACTTCGCAACGACGATGGAGATGTGCTCGCGACCTTTATTTGCGGCGATACGCCGTTTCCTTACCTCGACAAGTACACCACCCATCTTGATCCCTCGGATTTCTAGATGCCGGTTCTAGATTCGCATGGTCCGGAAACATCAACTGAGCAGCGGTCATGACCGACCGACAAGACTGCGTCGATCAGTGCGCTAATATCGGATTTTCGAGTACGGTGGTTCGTTATGTTCACACGGATTGCCAATCGTCCTCTAATTCGCGTGGTTGATGGGGCCGCTAAGCCCATCTCCTGTATATCGGCGACAAGGTTTTCATTCAAATCATCGAGATAGTCGTCGGTGAGACCTGGTTTCCGATACCGGAAACAGACGATATTAAGGGTGGTAGGCGCCAATAACTCCAAATAAGGCTCCGTTTCTATCCGGCGATTCAAATACTGAGCTTGGGCGCAGTTTTGATCGATGAGCGTTCCAAATTTGTCGGTTCCATGCTCCTTCAACGCAAACCACACCTTAAGGGCGCGAAATCCGCGCGAAAGCTCGATGCCAAGGTCACACGGCCAATCACACCCAGCACCAAGGCCGCGCCCGATCTGATGAAGATACGCGACATGCGAGTTATAGGACCTGCGATAAAGATCTCCTGACCGAATCAGAACGCATCCGGCTTCGTATTGGACGTGCGCCCACTTATGGAAATCGAACGCAAGCGAATCGGCTCGTTCTATTCCACTTAGGCGCCCGCGCAACTGCCCACTCATCATGCACAGAGCTCCAAATGCGCCGTCAACGTGAAACCACAGTCCTTCCTCCGCGCATATCGAAGCAAGCCGACCAAGATCGTCGATAGCCCCCGTGTTCACCGTTCCCGCACAGCCAATGACGCAAAATGGTTGATAGCCAAGAGCCCGATCTTCCCCAATACGTTCTTTCAGTTTAACGGCGTCGATAGCAAAATCCGCATCGACCGGAATCTTGTGTAAGGACGCGCTTCCAAGGCCAAGGACTTCCATCGACTTGACGGCTGACTGATGAACCTCTTCAGAGGCGTAGGCAACCAGCTTTTCGTGAAGAGAGCCAATCCCACCACTCCGAACCGAGTCATCATGGGCATTTCTCGCCACCCCAAGAGCTATGAGCGTAGCCATTGACGTTCCGCTCACCACCAAGCCGGCGGCTTCTTCGGGGAAGCCGAACAGCTCCTTACACCACTTAATGACCTCCCGTTCAACGTAGATGGCGCCATGATCGCGGCCGCCGCAATTGCTGTTCATCGCGGCACTAAGCACCTCTGCGACCAAGTTCCCGCACAAACCCGATCCCTGGACCCAACCAAAGAAACGAGGGTGAACGTTGCCTGACGAGTAGGGCAGGATACTTGTTTTGAATTCCTCGTAAACTACCTCGAGCGGCCTTCCTTCGCGAGGGAGCTCACTTGACAGAGCTTCCCGAACGTTATTGGGTACCGGCTGCCAAACCGGACGATCCCGAATTCCTTCGACAAAGTTGATGGCATCGTCGAGGGCTCTGTGGGCAAGTTCTCTAAACTGGATCCAGTCGGCTGGATCCAGAGAAGACTCTTCTGATTCCGACTCTGTGGAGGCAACGTCCACGCGAACAGGGAGATCTTTCAAAGCAGTTTATTCTCAACCATACAAATCACGTCAGAGGCCCGTCGGGGCAATAAATCGATCGTCAAACCGAAATGGATCGGCGCCTAAAGTCTATCCAGTCTCCAGTCCGACATTGGAGGGATACCCTGGTTTTTTTACCTGGTGCTTAGAGGAAATTAGGATACACTTCTATGGGGAGAATCTGCCACTAGAGATTCGAAAATCGATGTTTAGGACAGCCATAGACCGTGTGCTAACGAGTTTGCCGACGCGTGCAGCCCTCAACTTCGAGTTCTTCTGGTACCACGGCCGACTTCCAAACTTGGCCAATCCTGTCACATTCAACGAAAAAGTCCAACACCGCAAGCTGTTTGACCGTGACCCGCGCCTGCCTGAGTTGACGGACAAGATTCTTGCCAAAGAACACGTCGCTCGAGTCGTTGGAAAGGAGTGGGTCGTTCCAACGCTTTGGCACGGAACATCGCTCCCCCCCTGTCATGAGCGTATTTGGCCAATACCGTATGTACTAAAGGCAAGCCATGGGTGCGGATGGAACCTCTTCGTTCGCGAATCGAAGGACCAAAAGTGGAGTGAGATTGAGCGTACGACTGATTTTTGGCTCGGGACGACGTTTGGAATTCCAACCAATGAGTGGGCTTACTCTAGTGTCCAGCCCAGACTCCTCGTTGAGCCCTATTTAGATGACATCGCCACCACGCCAAACGACTATAAGTTCTTCGTGTTCGATGGGAAAGTCCACTATGTACAGGTCGATACCAATCGCCTCAAGAACCATAAGCAGTATTTTTATGATCGTCACTGGAGTCGTCAGGCAATCGAATATGCCGCTCCGGCAACCCACGACGACATTCCCGCCCCGAGTAGTTTCGAGCAGATGGTCTGGGCTGCCGAGCAACTGGGCGCCACCTTTCCATTTGTCCGGGTCGATATGTATGAAGTCGCCGGAATCCCGCAATTTGGCGAATTGACCTTTTATCCGAATGCAGCGAGGATCCGATTCAAGCCAAAACGCATCGATACCGAGTTGGGACAACTCTGGCCCATAAGCCAGTCGTTGGCAAGCAGCTAACTCCTGGCCCCTGGCTTGGCATTTCTAATGAGATGCGCTAAACGTTTCGCGCGCCTTCACACTTCCTCGAAGTACTCGCCTTACGATCAGCCCAACCGGAATCCAGAACGGCGAGAAGGCAACTGCCCACATAAGGAATACCGCGACTGCTCGCAGGGCGGCGCTGGCACTAGAGGTCGCCCCAGCCCAAGATTGAACCAGCCAATTCGGATCGGTGGGAGTTTGACTGATGACCGCATTTTGCTCAAGCGTCAGCTTGATCGTCGACAAAGCGGCAAGGCCTGCTTGAGACTTGCGTTGGGCCGTTATGTCTTCGATCTGTGTCTGAACGTTAGTCAATTGTTGCTGAATATTAAAGACCTCATCAAGCTGAGTTCGCCCCTTGAGCATGTTTCGATAAACTTCGGCCTGAGTTGTCAGAGTCTTCAACTGTGCATCCAAGTCGACAATCCTCCCAGTTACGTCTTCAGAGCCGATCGTCTTCGACAATCGAACGCCAAGTGCTTCAAACCTGGCAATAGAGGTATCGAATGTTTCCACCGGGACTCGAAGCGAGATTTCCATAACCGGATGGTTCGAAGCTAGATCCGTACTTGTTGCGCTTTCTGTGTAACCTCCGGAAGTCTGAACAATTGCCGATACTGCCTTTTCGGCTTTCTCGACGTTTTCGACTCGGATGTCTAGTTCAGCCTTTCGAATGACCTTTCGAGATGGAATCACAACGGCATCCTGGGAACTCAAACCTGCCAACCTAGCAGTTCCAGTTGCCATAGGCCCGCCCATAAAGCCGCGTTGGATGGCCACCGAGGGCGACATAGGCGAAGCTACAGCACTCGCTGCCGACTTCATCTTCGCGGACGCATCGAGCCCGTTAATCATATGGGTCTCCATCGAAGCAGTCCCCGACGAATCCTCGCTCCTGTGGGCGCATCCAACCATAAAACCAACGAGCGAGAGAAGAGCTACTCCGATTACTGCGCCCGTGCGGAAAGAACCTGTCACCATTTTTAGATCACGCTCCTGTCAAGAGATGAATATGGGTGTCGAGCGAGTGACCCACGGTTCAACCATTATCTTGCCGTGAACAAATATGCTTAATCGAACGCGGCAGCATCCGAAAACGCGGCCAACGCGAGTCCGGGATTCCCATCGAGTCCACCAAAAAGAGGGCCGTCCCAATCGCTCGTGAACGGCCTTATTCGCCGCGGCTAAGGAACTCTTGAGGTTCTCAAATCTCCAACGGGGATCGAAATTCGAGAGCTTGGTCAGTTCGCATCGATACGCTCTTCAATTTCAATGCAGCACTTACGTGTTTTGCACTTCAAGCGCTATTCTGGGGATAAGGCGAACCAAGGAGAGATCTAAATAACCATGCCGTTACCTATCAAGCCAGGTAACGGCATGGATCTAACAACTTGGCAGTCGCTTGATTCAAGGCGGTAGGCAAGTTCCTAATGAGTCGTTGCGCTGTCGACATTGGAAGCTGGCTGATTGGCGGGAGCATTGGATTTACCATATCCAGGAGCTGCATCGCCGCCCTCCTCTCCGGGCTGCTGGCCAGACCCCTTGGCTGGCCGGTCAAGTTTAGAATCGACCTTACTGGCTGAGTCTGGATCTGCGCCAAGCCCGTAACGTGTATGGACATGACTGCCCGCCGAAGCATATGCGATTCCGCCATTGGCATACGGATCACCTTTGACGCCAAATTCGACCTTTTGCTGAGCGTAATTGACCGGGGTCGTGGACTTCTCAAAGCTCTCAACACCCTTGAAGCGGCAACCTGCAAGGAAGGCAATGCCAATCAGCGAGGCAATCATGACCAAATTATTTCGCATTCTCTTAAAAATACCTCGCCGGGCACATTACATGCCCGGCAAGCGATCTTAGAACGTTACGTTTACGGGCTCTTCTTTGCCGGTGTCGCTGCTCTTGTAAAGGGCATCGAAGATTGCATTGAGGATCAAACCGTTCTCGCCGGGGACTGGAGACGGCTTGTCGTTAAGGATGGCATCGACAAACGCCTGGATTTCGGCGGTGTGAGAGGAGTCGACATTGGGCACGTTGGCCGGTTTTAAGTCGAATAGCTGCTTGTTTTGCTCGGTATAGATTCGAATCGAATCGTCGCCTCCGGACGGTTTTACGATCGCCCCCGCCTTTGTTCCAAACAACTGAGCCTGGAACGGGTCACCTTCGAGGTTGCTCATGAACGAGCTCTCGAGTACGACAACGGATCCATCTTCAAACTTAATAAGCCCAACTGCGAAATCTTCAACTGTGAACTTCTCGCGATCGTAAGTGCCCCAGTAATTGAACAATTCTGGGTTCTTTCCAAGCGTGTCCCATGTCTTTCCGGAAGCGCTTACCGGCTTCGGATAGCCCATTAGAAAGAGGGTCATATCGAGAATGTGTACTCCAATGTCAATGAGAGGTCCACCACCCTGCTTATCCTTGTCGATAAAGACACCCCAAGCAGGTACGCCTCGACGTCGAAGAGCCTGGGCGCGGGCATAGTAGATATGCCCCATATTCCCGCCGTCGACATACTCCTTCATAAACCGGATTGGACCGCTGAACCGGGACTGCAGGCCCACCTGCAAAATCTTGCCCGAGTCTTTGGCCGCCCGGCACATCTCGCGGCATTCGTCCGCATTCATGCCAAGCGGTTTCTCGCAGATTACGTGCTTCCCTGCCGTTAAAGCATCAATCGTTGGCTGTTTGTGATACTTATTCGGGGTTGCAACCGACACTGCATCGATTTCTGGGTCGGCCAACATTTCACGATAGTCGACGTAAGTCTTTTTGATATTGAATTTGTCTGCTGCCTGCTTTGCGATTTCAGGATTTACGTCGCATGTAGCAACCATCTCGCACAATTCAGGAATGCTCTGATAACCTTTCATGTGACAGCCTTGAGCAATTCCGCCGCTACCAATGATTCCGATCTTTAGTTTCTTAGCCATTTTTGTTTGCAAGCCCCTCCACGGTGGGACACACAAAGATTACTCAATCGGGCTTCACATATGCGGGCTCTGGAGATCTCAACAGCATGGGATGGGTTTGGGCTCACCGGCAAGACATTAGCAATAGGGTGCACTACGGTCCATTAAATCCCTTATGCCTAACTAGCTCCAATAGAACCGCAACCGGGCCGTCTTTTTGCGGTCGTCTCCAAAGGGTCGCCGCGAAGGGCCATAATTGCTTTCTATGCCGACTTACGTTTATGAGTGCAGTAGCTGCAACAAGCAATTCGAAATTGAGCAGAGAATTACCGAGAATTCGTTGGACAAATGCCTCTGTGGCTCCAATGGCACTGTCAAGAGAATCATGCAACCGATTGCCGTCATGTTCAAGGGCTCGGGATTCCATGTAAATGACTATGCGGCCTCGACGAAGGAACCATCGAAGGTTGAGAAACCGGAGGACGCGCCTATCCCTGCAAGCGCCGATGCGGTAGAAAAGTCGAAACCCTTGGAAGCCGTTGGCGAAGCCCCCGCCGCCGCGCCCCCATCCACATCGGCTCCCGCTCCATCCACCGGCAATTCCGAAAGCACAACCTGACCATTCCAGGCGTTGAAACCTTTGCAACGGGACGGCAGCAAGGTGGAGATGAAATAGGTCGTTCGCTAATGAAGCCGGTAGCATCCATTTCTTTGCTCCAACCCGATCAGGGACCACCCAAGACTCGCAAGCGCGTTTGCTCGCGCTGGCATCTGAAAACTCTTCGATCCTGGCGGAAGACAAATGTCGAGACGGAGCAAGCAATGTCCGAACCGGACGAGCCGGAAGCAACTCAATTTAGCCACCGGAAGTTTGGTGAGTCGAAACATGACTGGAGTGCCTACCGAAGGAGCGCACTTCAATCGGCCTTGCCACTTATCGCTGACTACCTCCCAGTTGAAAAGAGCGCGTCTGACATACCCGCGTTGATCTTCAGACCTTCGTATCTTGTTGAACCGGCGACTTTATTGTCGACGTTGCGAACCGTGATCGTAGTCGGAACCCAGACACCGTTAACCTGCTGCGGATGCTCGTAGTAGAAGGTCGCAATCTGAGTTCCATATCGGTTGTACCATTCACGCTTGGTGGTAATTTTCCGAACTGGATCAACCCAAACTCGATAACGAGCCGATTCCGTCTTATCGGCATAGGTGATGTCGAAAACCGGATCGCCGGTTTCCCGATCCATTCGAACAAACTTCGCATTGAAGAATCCAGAGAAGAGGCTCGGAATGAGGAGGCCAAAATCAAGTGCCGTTTCGCGCCTCGATGGCTCATTCGTAATGTCCTCTCGCGTTGATATGCCTGGCGCCTTAATTCGCAGAAAAGGGCCGTTGAAGGTGATCGAAACCGTTGTATCTTCAACCGTCGAATCAACTCGAAGTTTGAATGGATCTTTGAACAGCACGTTTGATTTCTCAAAAGAGTAATTCGTCGCGTAGTCTTTCTTGATCTTCTTCAACTCGCGGACGTCGTAGCTGGCAACTTTTGCAGTTACTGACAAATCCTTTAGATCGGTTTGCACAAAGTCCTGAATCGATCGTTCGCTAGTTTGTGCAGCGAGTAACAACGAAATTGGAAGAATGATCACCATGTGAGTTTACAATACGCACTGAGTCAATTGGGAATTACCCGAATCCCGGCGCATTTACCTTTCCTTAGCCTGCTTTCGCTCCTTATATCGAGACTGTAACTTGAGCACGGCAAGCGCACCAAGACCTTGGGGCGTGTTTCTGGCAATGACCAGGCGGGAGGTCGTTCGTTGACTATTTGCCCAAGTCAACTTGTACTCTTCCTCGCCCTTCATGAAATCAAACTCTTTCGGCCCTTCCTTGATGCCATCCTTGATCGCTTCGGAGATGAGGACCTTTGTTGGATGGTGCTTTCCAAAGCTCGTATCGAATCCACTCGCGTAGTAATAGATTCTGCGATCATCGGCGAGCGTAAAAAGCGCACTCGCAGGCTTGCCGTCCAGCCAAAGGGTGTACAGTCGAAGCTGTCCGAGTTCGAGCAACCCAAGTGCTCTGAGCCTGAAGCCGGCCCGAGCCGCTTCGCTTGAAAAGTGCCCCGAATGCCCTTTCGCCTGCCACCGGCTTGAATGAAGATCGAACAGCGCTTGAAGGTCCTCTTCGACGGTCTCGGGGGTGGCCCGCCTTAGCAAAGAACTGCCAAAGTGTCTCTGTCTTCGCCCTTCGGCGGACCTCATTTGATAAGCCAGTTTCTTACCCAGATGATCCTCGTATTGTTCCCACCGGACCGGTATCTCAACCCGATAGTAGACGTGGTGAGGCATAACCGAACAGGTCAAGCGTCTCAAGAGCGAGGTTAATTCTGGATTCTTGGTGAGTTTTCCGTCGGCATCGGTGAACACGCTCATGATCACACTTTCAGGCAGCAACGTTCGGAAGTCACAAATATCCCATTCTCCACTTCGCTCTTGGAGTTGTTTGAGAAGGCTTACAACCGCCTCGAGTTCCTTTCCCGGCTGTGCGACGATATCCTCGTAATCCGCACCAGACAGGCGAATGGTACGAGTTGTGTTTCGGGTTATCCGCTCAAGCGGAGCGTAACCACATCCTAAATCGAGGACAAAAGGAGATATGTTCCCTTGATTCCCATGCGGCCAGAGCCACTCAGGTCTCGCAAATGGGGTCGCTCTTACATTATTATTAAAATATAGTTGCCATTTTTCTCGCAACTGTTCGTCCACGGGCTATTTTAGCCGTTAAGCGTCTTGGATTTGGCTATTGGAAATGCGACCCGAGACATCCTCGTCATATAAGCTTTCGTTCCTTAAAGCAAGATGGGGCCAGGGAGAATGCATTCCTGCGGATTCTATGGCCCCAAAATCCCGTCGTAAATTCTAACTCAATCGCTTTATGGCGTCTTCTTGAGGCTTGCCAGGTAGGTCTTTAACTCAGGTTCCGTCGCGGGGACCTTAATCTTTCCATCAACGATCTGCTGAGAAATGTCCGCGACCTTCTTAATGTTTGCTTCCCCAATCTTGTCCTTCGTATATTGAAAATCAGTCAATCCTACTCCTTTGGTTTTCAAATCGAAGCGCTGTACCCCCGCAGTGAACTTTCCGTCCTTGACATCCTTTATCGTATCGAAAACGGCAACATCCACATGCTTGACCATGGATGTGAGCACATTTCCTTGAGCTTCGCCATCCTGGTTGGAATCCACGCCGATGGCAAATTTATCCGCGTCCTTGGCCGCCGAAATGACTCCAAGTCCACATCGGCCCGCGGCGTGATAAACGACATCGCATCCGGAATCAAACAACGATTTTGCCGAAAGCTTGCCAAGGCTCGTGTCGTCCCAACTCTCCGTGTACTTAATTCCGGAAGTGTCAACGGCAGGGTTGGCCGTCTTAGCGCCCGCAACGTATCCACACTCGAATTTCTTAATGAGCGGTCCGGTCTCACCTCCCACAAAACCAACTTTGCCGGTCTTGCTTACAAGCGCGGCCAAGTATCCGGCAAGAAAACTCCCCTGCTCTTCCGAGAAGACCAACGATCGAACATTCGGAAGATCCACAACATCGTCGACGATGGCAAAGGAGATCTTCGGGTACTTGGGGGCAACTGTCTTTAAGGCGCTCTCCTGTTTGTAACCGATCGCGAAGATCACGTTGCAGCCCTTTTCCGCCATGCCTTCGAGGTTTATTTCGTAGTCTTTTTCACTCTTACTGTCGGCCGACTTGATCTCTGCACCCAGATCTTGCGCCGCTTTCTGCACTCCGGCGTTGGCACTGTCATTGAAGGACTTGTCACCGATTCCGCCGCTGTCGAACACAATTCCAACGAGGAGTTTCTTGTCTGATGACGCGGTCGTAGTCCCGCCGCCCGTCGACGAACTCGGCTTATCGCCACTGCCGCTATCACAACCGATCAGAACAAACGCCGCCAAAAGCCATACTAAATTCCGAATCCTCACCACTTAGCCTCCGTTAGGACACAGTATCCTCAAGTGCAAAGCCCCAAGCCGGGGTAAACTGCGTGATTATGGCGCATGGACCATGTTTGTCCATCAAAAAACGCCATCCGATTTAGGAGACCGCACGTTTGATCACCATCCAACTCACGAAGCTTGAAAGCGCCCTGGACCAGATCCGAAAGACCCAGCCAAAGTTGCTCGCAGCGGACGCTGCACTGATCGCCACCGCCCTGTCCGTCACCGGACGACATGCGGTTGCCATTTACGAAGGTGAACAGTTTGTCTGGCCGGAGGACTACGAGCGGCTGACCAACTCTATGGTCACCCAGATCGAAATGGTCAACGAGGCGATTGAGCACTCGTCTCCCAAACGCACGACTAAGACAACGGTGGAGGAAGAGCCGGTGATCGTAACGGTCGGCCTCATGCCGAACATTACTGCCGGAGAGCAGGTTCTCGTAAACCGCGATGACTTAAAGGTAGTCCTGAGCGATCTCCTCCAAGAAGGCGTTGAGTTCGTTTATGCGAGCACCGACATCGGTTGGCAGTGGGCGCTCGATCGTGCAAATTGGAATACGATCAGCGGCAATGAGATTAGCCGCCGCATCAAGATCAAGGCGAGTTTCACTGAGGGAGCAATTGGCATCGAGATGGGTATCGGCGGTCCGAAAAAACGCCCGAGCCGAGCCAAAGGCGTCGTTGAAATTGAGCCCGATATTGAGCCTGATATTGACTTGGATGTCGAGCTCGCGGAGTAGCTTGGCCCACGCCAACGCATCGATGGGTATGGTCTCCACCCTGGATTGCTTCCCTCACCAAATGTGAAAATAGCGGAAAGAACCGCAAGCAATCTGGGGGGCCCTACCTACATATTTCGTCGATAAAGCCCTTGAGGTCTTCTCCCACTCGCTTCCACTCGTATGGTTCCATGGGGGCCACGTGTGCACGTTTTGTTCTTAGCATCCAATCCATGAATTCACTAAGGGTTTGAGGTCCAAACTCCCCCTCGTACAAAAAGGCCCACTCCTGCCCAACCGTATCACGCAGTTCTGGAAGGCTTCCGATCTTGGGTGCGATAATCGGGCGATTTCGTGAGAGCGCATAAATTGCCGAACCGCTGTTCAGGATATTGCGATACGGAAGCACAACCGCATCCGATGCCCCAATAAGAATCTCCAATTCCTCGTCGCCGATCGGCTCATCCCGTAGATCCAACGTGATGTGCGACGCCTTGCTCGCACTAGCCGCAAGAGATTTTGCGAGAAGTGGATCAGCGTCGTGACCCACAATTAATAGGCGAAGTCCCGACTTGACCTCGCTGACTGCGTCAATGAGTCGATCCAGGTTTTTATAGGGGCGCACCTGGCCAAAAAACACGAGGTTGATGTCTCCAGTAATGGGACGACATGGCGACGGCGCGACCACCGATAAATCTCGATAATGACCATGGACCGTCACGAGCGAACGTACGTCTGCGCACTCCGGATACATCTCCGTCACCAGACTTCGAGAATAAGCAGATAAATAGATGATTCCATCCAAAGATCGCAGAAATCCTCTCCTCAAAACTGGGGTCGGTTTTACCACCGCATGTGGAACCGCATTGTGGGCTACCCAGACAAATCGCGTACCCCAGAGCCTGCGAGAAAGACGCATCTTTACAAGCCTAAATGCCGCCGTTAGGGAGGAACTGATGTCGGCATTCCCAAAAAAACCTCCTGGCCAGTGGAGGATGACGACATCCGATTTGGATAAGACCGATAATCGCCATCGGAAACTGCGAGTAACAAACATCTGGTCTGTCAGCGCCTTTGAAAAGAGATCGACAAACTTGTTTGACGAAGAACTGAGCGGAGACAGCGATATGACAGCTTTGTTCGCTGTAATGTCTTTCCTCTGCATGAACCACTAAGTCTCTTTCGCGCCACCGGAATCGATTCAGTCCAGATCCGAACTTATAGTTTCCTTCGGATGTACCTCAAATACCGTTTATTCAAATAACGCTCAACCTTCTGAAAGTGCGACAAGTAGCCATACTTGTGCTTTGTCCGATATTCCTCAAGCTTTCGAAGGCTGTCTAGCTGCTTCCAGTAAATTCCATAATTTGCATATCGCCAGCAATGAAAAATGAACGGTTCCACCAATCGCGCATCCCAATTAATAAACTGGCATCGATTTTCGAGAATATCCAGTCGAAGCTTACCGATTATGTTCGCTCCCGCACCTTGAAAGTCCGCTAACTCTGAAATGATATGACAATATCCGGGTCGATCGGCGCCACATTTTGCCATCGCGAGGGAGAGATAGGGCTCGTCCGGGATACCCGGTTTTTTCCACTCTATTCCGCTTTCCGCCGCGCGGTCGCCTAGAAGTCGGCATGTCTTGATCACTTCCATGCACGGTTCTGTTCGCTCGTAATAGACCATTCCACCATTGAACTTTGGAAGCCCCGTTACCTGGTGCCTCTGGAGATGCTGTTTGACGTCGCCGTACCAGTTACCGTCAGTAACCAAATGCCCCTGCACCGACAGACCCCGTCCTTGACAATGTTCGAAGATGGGATCCAGCCGCCTGAAAACCAGGCAGTCGGCATCGATGAACAGAACTTGATCAGCATCCGTCCGATCGAGCCCAGACAACTTGTTCAAATAAACCCACTCCGGGGGACCCTCTGGAGGCAGCACTTGATCAAAGCACGTCTCCCATGGATGGTTGAGTTGGTCAGTCACTACAACTCGGGGTGTGGAATCTCCGATTAGCTTCAAAGATCTGCCCAGCCCTAATGCAAATTCCGCAAACTTGGGTTTTCCAACCGCTAACGTGTAAATGATGCGCTTCATCTAGGAGGGATCTCGAATCAGGCTATTGTACCGGACGATGGAATGCAGCCTTCTTGAAGTCCGACAAGGTTCCAAGGACGCGTTCTTACCACGGCGCCGCTCATTTTAGTGTCTCTGTACGCATCGTCACATTCGACCGGTCAGGGTATCAGCATTTGCCCTTCGTAGCCTCGTTATCCGCCCGCAACCCCATTCGGTCATCCCCTAAAGCGCTCCGCTAGCGGGTAACTTTCACAGTGTGAAAGCCATCGCTAAAATGCGACCAGCTCCGGGTGTGGAAATTGTTGAAGTTGATGAACCGGAGGTTGGACCCGGCGAAGTTAAAATTCGATTGGAAGCGGCATCCGTCTGCGGAACCGACCTTCATATTTACTCTTGGGATCAATGGGCAGCATCTCGGATTAGTCCGCCAAGAATCATTGGTCACGAGTTCTGCGGCACGATCGAGGCAGTAGGTGCTGGAGTTGTCGACCGCAAGGTTGGCGATTTCGTGGCAAGCGAGTCGCACATCGTCTGCGGACACTGCAAACAATGCCTCAACGGTCAGGGCCACGTTTGCGTCAATACACGGATACTGGGCGTCGATGTCGATGGCGGATTTGCTTCTCACGTGGTGATTCCGTATCAAAATGCCCGACTCACCGATCGATCGGTCCCCAAAGAGATCGCGTCTTTCCAAGATGCCCTTGGCAATGCCGTGCATACCGCCATGGACGGTCCTCTTGAGGGGCAAACCGTATTGATAACCGGAATGGGCCCCATCGGCCTCTTCGCGGTCTCAATTTGCAAGGCTGCTGGCGCGGCCAAGGTAATCGCCACCGAGGTCAGCCCCTACCGGATTGACTTGGCTGAAAAAGTGGGAGCGGATGTGGTCTTCTCACCCGATGGCGGCGATTTGGCCACTCGAATCGAACAAGAGGCCCCTGGAGGCGTCGACGCAACCTTGGAAATGTCCGGCCATCCATCATCTCTCGCGCTCGCTGTTCAATGTACGAGACCAGGGGGGCGTATCAGCATGCTCGGCGTATACGGTAATCCGAATCAGATTGTCGACATGAACGCAGTCATCTTCAAGGGAATTACCCTCCAAGGAATTGTCGGGCGAAACCTATGGCAGACCTGGGATCAGATGTCCGCGTTGCTTCGAAGCGGCAAGCTGAACCTCCTTCCCGTAATTACCCACGAAATGCACTACACCGAATTTCAAGCCGCAATGGAATTGATGAAAGCAGGCAAGGCCGGGAAGGTCGTGTTTACATTCTAGGATTCAGGGCAGGGGTCCATACCCCATCCCCAATCCCGGTAAACTCGCCGCATGAAAGTTGCCGTCCTTCCCTTCAACGCAGCAGAAGGGACCAAAGCTGCCTACGGGCGCCAGTTTGCCGCATTTGCCGCTGAGCAGTTGCGGTCTCATGCCCAGGCAGACATCAACGCCGTAAGTTATTTAACACAGATTCAGGCTCAAGATGGAACGACGCGAATGGCGTTCGTCAATATCGGCGATGGGTTGCTTCCCTACGAGCAGCTAAAGGACCTGTTCAACCAAGCTGAGGTCGACTTGGTAATGGACGGCTCATTGAACCAGTCAGGAGATGCATTTGAGTTAACCGTTCGATTCCACGAGAAAGGAAACGAGCTGCCGACCTTCGAAGAAACTGTCAATTTTAACACCCCCGAGCTCTTTTCCAAGCTCCATTGGATCGTGAAGACTCTTGCATTTCAGGCCAAGATCGGATTGCCGGAGTTCTTAGCCGGCGAGAGCATGGAGTTTGGCACCCATGACCCCAAGGCTTTCCTGCTGTTTATCGAAGGGTACGACGCCTTAAGTCATATCCAGCAGGCAAACGGAATGGTTGCCCTTGAGTTTTCGCCTCAGCCGTCACTCGACGCCTTGGTCGAGGCGATCCAACTCGATCGGGATTTTGGCGGTCCATACCAAGTTCTGGTTCAACTGGCTCGGGCATGCGCCCATTTCCGGATCGGCAACTTCGAGATGATTGAAGCGGCCTTGGTAAAGGTGACTGAATTGGTTCCCTCCCAATTCTTGGCCTACTTCGCGTTGGGTGAGCTTCACCAAACTGTGAATTCGATGTCCAAGGCGGCTGACTTCTATGAGAAGGCGCTTTCAATCGAGTCCGAAGACGCGGGAATCTATGCTCGGCTTGGCATCGTGCAACTTCAACTTGGGATGCCGGTCAATGCTGAACGCAACTTCCGAAAGGCATTCAGCATGGAAGGCGACGAAAAGCCGTCTGGAGATTATCTGGCCATGGTGCTGGCTCAAACGGGCCGAATACATGAGGTCGCTCCCCTTTGGAAGAGCGTCATCGACGAGAATCCTCAAAACGGAGCCGCCTATTCCAAGTACGCAGTGGCTTTGTACCAGGCAGACAAGGAACAAGAGGCAGAGAATGCGTTTGAGAAGGCGCTGGAAATTGTCGAAGACAACCTCATTGTCAAGCGATTCTATGCGCCTTGGCTCGGAAAGAAAGGCGATCTCGATCGTGCAATGGACTTTTACGAGGATATCTTGGACGTGGCGCCAAATGACATTCAAGTTCTAACCGAATACGCTCAGACCTTGGAAGCGGCAGGTCGAGAATTTGAGATACCTCAGGTCATGAAGGACATTCTTGCCAGCAATCCGGATCCAAATACCCGGGCCCAAGCGATGGCCCGGTTAATCGAACTGGAGCAGCCAAAGCGTGCCGAAAACGTGGAGGCAGCCAGGCTCAAGATGGAAGCGGGTGATCTTCAAGGCGCTATTAGCTCCCTCAAGCCCCTTCGGAACTGGCTGGCCGATTATTGGAAGCTATGGGCGATGCTCAGCGCGGCTTACAACCGTGTCGAGCAATATCCGGAAGCGGAGGAAGCCGCCCGCAGGCTTCTTGAGGTCTATCCTGGGTGTGAACCAGGTTATGGCGAGCTTGTGAGCGCGCTCCATGGACAAGGGAAAGTCGATGACGCCTACCAGCTCATGAAGTATGCGTCCACCCATAACCCTAACTCGCTACCTATCCACATTAACCTGGCACTTGCGGCAAAGCGTGTCGGGCAAATTCAAGAAGCTCGCGACCTGGCAAAGCAAATTCGCGAGGCGATCGGACCGAATGAAGAGTTGGAACCGGTTCTTAGCGAAATAGAGCGGTAATTTGACACTTGCGGGCGGAATGGCAACTCCGCCCCTTATGTTACGTCAGAAGCTTCATATCTTGAGAAACCATCGTGCCAACCATTGAGCCGCATTATAAAAGGCAGCGAGTCTCCATTTGGGTAAAGCTCTTCGTCTTATTCCACATCATCGCGATTACGTCGTGGGCAATGCCAAACCCACCCAGTTCCGTAGAATCGGGAAAGATGAGCCCCGCCGGTTCGCAATGGGTTCCGTATTGGAACAAGAAATACCTTAAGACATTCCCGCCGTTGACCGACTACTTGATGATCACCGGCTTCTGGCAATACTGGGACATGTTTGCTCCGGATCCAGCCCAAAGCGACACTTGGGGTGACGCCCAAGTGGTTTTCCGAGACGGCTCCGTCAAACACTATCAATACCCGCGCATGTTCCTGCTGCCTATCCACCTCAAACACGTCAAAGAGAGATATCGCAAGTATTTCGAACGCGCTAATTCGGACGATTACAATTATCTCTGGCCGCAATTTGCTCTTCGGATAGCGAGCCAGTTTGACGATCCGGAGAACCCGCCGGTAAGTGTGAAGCTATACCGGCACTGGATCACGATTGCGCCGGCTGGACAGCCGCAGCCGCAGGAATACAACACCTACATGTACTATCAGTACGTTGTAGACCAGAAGCAACTCGCTCAAATGCGGGAGACAAACAAATGACCTCTGAGCCAAATGGGACCGGTGCTCTTCGGGAAACCGCCCAAGCGCTCGACAAATATTGGTTCGGCTTCGGATCTCCCACCGCGCTTGGGGTCTTCCGCATGGTCATGGGAACCCTGGTCTTTCTCAATTTCCATCTTCTTTCGTATGACTGGAATACTTGGTTCAGCGAACGGGGTTTCGTCCCGAATTGGTTGGGAGCCCGATTTCTGTGGCCGCGAGTCGATGTCGGTTTTGGTTCGAATTGGACCCTACCGAGGATCGACATTTTGAGTGGGGTAACCAACGACCGAATCTCGCTCCTCGTCTTCGTCTTAACCGCCCTTGCCGCCTTGTTGACCGCCCTTGGTCTTTGGACTCGGGTCAGTTCAGTTGCCCTCGCGATTGGAGTAGTTTCCCTGCACCATCGAAACGCTGCAATTCTCCACGGCGGAGACACTGTAATTCGCGTTGCGTGCCTATACCTAGCCATTGCACCTAGCGGGGCCGCATGCTCTTTAGATCGCCTTCTGGGCCTGCTCCACGGCAAGGTCTCTTCCGCTCCCGTATTAGTGTCGATGTGGCCTCAGAGGCTGATTGCTTACAACACCGCACTTCTCTATTTGACGACGACATGGGCGAAATGGGGCGGACACCTTTGGCAGAATGGAACTGCGAATTGGTATCCCGCTCGCCTCCCAGAGTTCTTTCGTTTTCCGGTGCCGCAGTTCGTGAACGAGTTTCCGATGGTCTACTTCACGTCCTACGGAACTCTGGCAGTCGAGTTCTCGCTAGCCACCCTTGTTTTCTTTCGCCCCCTGCGCGGATATGTTCTGCTCTCAGGACTGCTTCTCCATGGATACATCGAGTACAGCATGAATATTCCGCTGTTCTCGTATCTTGTGACATCGCTTTACATCAGTTTCTACGATGGAGAGGAGGTCGCGGCTTGGGCCGAACGACGTGGACTAAAGTTGAGAAAACTCCATGTATACGTCCGCTTACCAAAGGGTACGCGCCTGACCCCAAAGGCCGTCGCCTTCCTCGACTCGATCGATCCGTTTAAATTGGTTCACTATCTCCCAGGCGACGAGGTGACGTGGATTGCATCCAGACACGATGGAACTTCGATACCAGTCTGGTCGGCTGTAGCGAAGAGGAGCCCAGGTTCTTGGATTCTGGGCTGGTATCCTGGCTTTTGGAAAAAGTTCCAAGCTAATGCAGTGGAACCGGCCGAAAACTAATCTCGCAGTGCCCCCTCGCTCAATATCAACTATGAGATAACCTTCACAAACAACGAGCCAAGATCGCATACTCAAAACACCCAATGCGAACGTGGCCCTTTTCCAAGACCAAAACTCCAGGCTTCGGAATCAGCCGGGGATACTACTTGACAATCCTCTCTTCACGATCCGTCTTACCTGGGATTGCTGAAGTGGCCAATCCGTCTGGTTTAGGGGGTGCTACCACCGGCTTGGCGGTTCCATTAGGAGCCGAATCTAATAAATCGCTCCTCATGGAGCCGATGAAACTCGGGCCGTATGCGATTGCATCGAAGGACCGTAAAACCGTCTTAAAAATGCTAGTGATCAGCAAAGAGGAGGCTGGATATGACCCTGAACTCTATGCCCAGAGCACTTTGGCTCAAGACGAAGATCCAGAATTGGTTTCCCGAATGCGCGCTACTTGGACAATTGCCCAATTGACCTTCGAATCCCACGATCCTGCCGTTTACCCCGCATTGGACTTTTTTCTTGGCGTTGCCGTGCGTTTGGCTAACCTTTCCGAGGGAGTGGTGGCCGACTCGATTTGCGAAAGGTACCGTCTGCCTGAAGAGGTGTTCGAGACAAAGCGGATTCATCCGCTTGTCGACGTCAGGGAGCATATCGCCGTGAAGTTCGCAAAAAAATCGGACGGTATCCATGCCTATACCCTTGGCATGCAGAAGTTCGCGCTTCCTGAATACGAGATCGGAAGCCTATTTGAAAGCGATCAGATACATGCCCGGAGGTTTCTCCTGACGCTCTGTCAAAACGTCCTTATAGGCGATTTGACGCAAATTGGAGACAGGTTCGGTGCGCCAAAGGCGTTGTTCGAAGTCGCCGATGGGGGATTCGACAAGGCAATGTGGGAAGGGATTCCCGTGTTTGAACTCCTGCCCCCCACCACGATGACCTCTGGAGATGCAATTCAGCTATGGATCGATGAGGCTGGCGTAGGCCAAGAGTCCCTGTCATAGAGGCTGGTCGCGCAACTGGACAATTCCCTACTTGGAACGGTTCATAAGAAGCCAGTACATTCCAAGTTGACGTACGGCGTCAATGAACTCGTCGAAGTCGACCGGCTTGCGGATGTACGAGTTTGCACCGAGGTCGTAGCTTTTGACAATGTCACGCTCTTCGTCCGAAGATGTGAGAATAACAACCGGAAGGGATCGGGACTTGTCTTCTGAGCGGATTCGGTGAAGGACTTCAAGACCGCTTATTTTAGGGAGCTTGAGATCTAACAGGACCAAGTCTGGAAGGCTACCCGCGTGTGCCCCATACAAGTAATCGATAGCCTCTGCACCATCTCGGGCAACCCTGATCATGTTCGGAATTTCGCTTTGCCGTAACGCGCGCAAAGTTAGCTGTTCATCATCTGCATTATCCTCAACGAGAAGGATCGTTTTTGGTTCGGTTGCCATTCTTTTCCCTGATCGTGCTATTGAGCCGTTGCCTGATTGTCGACACCTTAGAAGTAGCGTTTGGTTCGCCGGAAGGCGCCCAATTTGGAACAAATCGGTGCCATCCTAAAGATGTCCCTTAATTTTGTTACCAGTATCTCCCAACAATCTCGTTAAGGTCTATATGGTGGTTAGGAACCGCAACAACGGCTAGATCCGTTGTAACGTAGGAGGAAGAAGCGCAACCATGAATACTCCGTATCAACATCTGTCAAAGATCGTTCAGCCATCGGACCTGCACAAGTTAACCGACAAAGAACTCCAAGAAGTTGCGGTTGAGGTAAGAAACGCGATCCTTGATCATGTCAGCAAGACAGGAGGACACCTCAGTTCCAATCTCGGAACAGTGGAGCTAACGGTTGCGATGTATGCAGCTTACACTGTCCCGCCCGATAAAGTCGTTTGGGATACCGGCCACCAGGCCTATCCACACAAATTGCTGAGTGGGCGTCTGGGCCGATTTGATACCTTACGCAAATATAAGGGCCTTAGCGGGTTTCTAAAGCGAGACGAGCATGAGTTAGACATTTTCGGTGCCGGACATGCCGGAACCGCCATTTCAGCTGCGCTTGGATTCGCGGCTGCTCGCGATCTGCTCGGGACCAAAGAGAAAGTTGTCGCAGTTACCGGCGATGCGGCAATCGCAAGTGGAATGAGTTGGGAAGCTCTCAACCATGCGGGCGAGATGCAATCGGACATAGCCGTCGTGCTGAACGACAACCGCATGTCGATTGCCCCGAATGTGGGCGCCCTCACGAACTACCTTTCGAAGCTGCGGTCTCGCCCTCAACTTCAGAGCTTGGCGCGTCGAGCCCGTACGGTCGTGGAACGCATGCCCGATCCGGTAACGCGCATGGCGGCCGGATTCCGCCACGGAATCACACACTACCTAGCGCCTCAGGAAACCGGCACTATCTTCGAAGAGATAGGATTCGAGTACATCGGACCGGTGGACGGACACGACTTGCCTACTCTCCTAGAAGTGTTTCGAAACATCCGTGAGCTCGATTTTCCCGTCTTTGTTCATGCGATTACGGTCAAGGGCAAGGGGTATCACGTTGCCGAGGAAGATTCGCGCAAGTGGCACGGTGTCATTCCCTTCGATCTGGAATCGAATGACATGGTCAAGGCATCCGGTCCTGTCACATTCACCCAAGCATTTGGTGACGCCGCCATCGAGTGTTCGACTAGCGATTCCAAAGTCGTCGCGATCACAGCCGCGATGCCAGATGGAACCGGCTTGACAAGGTTCCAGAAGACTTTCCCAGAACGATATTTCGACACTGGAATCGCGGAGCAGCATGCCGTCACGTTCGCCGCTGCGATGGCTGCGAGCGGCCTGAAACCATTTTGCGCCATTTACTCCACGTTCCTTCAACGCGGATTTGATCAAGTACTTCACGACGTGTGCATCCAAAACCTGCCTGTTCGGTTCTTCATGGACCGAGCCGGGCTCGTCGGCGACGATGGCCCCACTCACCATGGAGCATTCGACATTTCCTACTTGTCACTGATCCCGAATATCGTTTTATTGGCCCCTCGCGACACGACAGAATTACGCGAAATGTGCCGCTGGATGTCCGACTATAGCGACCATCCAACCGCCATGAGATACCCTCGAGGCTCGAGCGACGATCGACTCCCGGAATCTCGAACCCCAATCTCCCTTGGACAAGCCGAGATATTGAGAACCGTCAGGCCCGAGGAGGACGCCGGAATTACCTTGTGTGCGATCGGGTCGATGGTCGGAGTCGCATGGGAAGCCGCCTGCGAATTGGACAGAATCGGTATCCAAACTACTGTGATCAATGCTCGGTTTGCGAAACCACTGGATGCTCAGACTATCTGCGAAGCCGCCCGCACGACAGGACGTATCATTACAATCGAAGAAAACGTCCAATCAGGTGGTTTCGGGGAAGCCGTCAGTCGAGCCCTTCATAATGCTGGGCTGGGCCATATTCCACACACGATCATCGCCATTCCAGACCAATTTGTCGAACACGGCGCCCAGAACTTAATCCGGCGAGACTGCGGACTTTGCGCAGCGAATGTTCTGGAGCAGGCACTGAAGCTGGTCGAGGTCAGAGTCTAAGGGGATCTTGCATCTCTCCCCCAGAGGTAAACTGTCTCCATGCCAAAGTGGAAAGAAGGGGACCATGTTCGCGTAATTACGAGAGAGGTCACCGACGAAGACCGCAAAAAGAACCGCTACTTCGAACATATGGCCGGACTGTCTGGCTTAATCGAAAGCGTGTATAGCGAGTCGGAAATAGCTGTGCGCGTCGATGCGACAAGCATGAGTAAGATCACGCTTGATGTCCATACAAAGGCGACCCAGCGTATGAAGGATAAGTTTTTGGAGGGCCTTCCTCAAGAGCAACGACGTAACCTGACCGATGCAGAACTGGATTTCAGGGCTCAGTACGTACTTCTGGTGCAATCCTCGGATTTGGAGATAGTTTAATGGCCTCGCCTGATTTTTCATTCGATGTCGTTTCCCGAGCGGACCTCATGGAGGTCAAGAATGCGATCGATCAATCGCAGAAGGAACTCGCCAATCGCTATGACTTTAAGGGAGGAAAGTCGGAGATCATTCACGAAAAAACCGACATCACCCTCATTGCTGACGATGAATTCAAAATGGAGCAACTGAAAGACATCGTATTCAGCAAGATGCTCAAACGCGGAATTGATGCGCGACAGATCGAGTGGGGCAAAGCCGAGCCGGCAACCGGCTTGACGATCAAGCTCAAACTTATACTCAAGCAAGGAATCGAACAGGAAAAAGCCAAGGCTCTCACCAAGCAAATTCGTGATAAGGGGCTCAAAGTACAAGCCCAGATCCAAGGCGAAGAAGTTCGAGTCAGTTCAAAGAGCAAGGATGACCTCCAAAAGGCGATCACCTTTATAAAGTCGCTCGATCTTCCGTATCCAGTGGACTTTGTGAATTTCAGGTAGGCGCTTTCAGCTAAGCCAGAAGGCGAGGACGGAGGAAAAGGTGGATCGACGTTGATTTGTCGATTGCGACAAAAAGCAATTCGAAACGAGCGCACAGGGTGACAGGATCCGCCTGACCACCTTTCTCAACTGGTCGCATGACTCGCCTTTCTCTTTCGCGCACCATTTGGTTACAATTGGTCCGTGTCCCATCCGCTGATCTATACCGCTGTATATAGGCTTGGTCCTTTAGCTGATCGTGAGATCTATCGACAGCTTTGCCGTTCTCGCGACTTCTTGGCCGCAAACATCGAACGACCGATGCGCCTCCAAGACGCCGCGCTTGAGGCTTATCTCTCTCCCTACCACTTTCACCGGTTGTTTCACTCTGCGTTTGGCGAGACTCCACATCAATTTGTGTCGCGTTTGAGGATGGAGAGAGCCAAGCAACTGCTCTTGAGAGAAGAGATGCCCGTGACCGAAATCTGTTACGCAATCGGCTATCAGAGTCTTGGTTCATTCAGCACGCGCTTTAAGGCTGTCGTTGGCGCCTCCCCTACCGATTTTCAAATGCTTTCAAGAAGGGTTTTCCAGGTTCCGAAACTGATTCGTCGGCCGGTGATGCCATGTTGCTTCATGACGTTCCATGGCGTAGGAAACCCTTGACGACACTCGCCGATGAATGAGTCATTCCATTGTTTGGCGCACTCGTTTTCGTATTCCCGAGAGAAAGGATGTACGGCCGCCGCGATTCCCGACGATTTCGCTTTGATGGGAGGAAGACGATGTCACGACGACGTTTACGCGGTGTGTAGCGGGAGCATGAGCCGACATTATTTGGCTGATTCCTACCCCCCTAAAGCACAAACCAGCTATATTACGGTTTTCAAATCCGCAAGATCCAAGAAGCATTCAACACTTAATTGAAAGGAATATGGTCACCAGAGGCTAGACCAATGATCAACAAACTCTCCCACGTCACGATTTTCGTCATCGACCAAGAAGCTGCGCATGACTTCTATGTAAACAAGCTGGGTTTCAAGGTTCATACCGATGTAACCATGGATGGAGGCTTCCGATGGCTCACCGTCACGACACCGACTCAGCCGGACTTAGAGATCGTATTGATGCCAACATCTCCCGGCCCCATGCTGGACGCAGAGACCAGTGCGGCACTTCAAAATCTCATCAAAAATGGAAAGCTTGGTGCCGGAGTTTTCGCGTGTGACGACTGCAACGGAACTTATGAAGACTTGGTCGCAAAAGGAGTCGAATTCACTCAGCCGCCCACTGAGCGGTTCTATGGAATCGAAGCACTCATGAAAGACAACTCAGGAAACTGGTTTAGTGTAAGCCAACACAAGGAGGGAGAGTGAATTCCGAGAAACTACGAGCATGGTGGTTTCACCAACAAGGTCTTGATGGACGGCTGATGGGATCCAGTCCGTCCGTGATTCTTAAGGAAACGGGTTGGGCCAGATCGGTTGGCGGCAGTAACCCATACTTCACCCTGCTCTCTCGTGGAGGGCTGTCTCGCGAAGCCGTCGACTCAGCCGTTTCCTCTACCGAAATTCACGAGTTGCCGACCGCTCGCGGGTGCACATATGTCTTGCCGAACGAGGACTTTGCCTTCGGGCTGACCGCAGGCGCCCCATTTCGAGAGAATGAAATGCGCACAGCGTATAAGTTAGGGGTTACGGATCAAGAAGTCGACGTGTTGTGCGAAGCGATTGTGGCAGCACTGTCCAAAGACACGCTTAGTCCAGACGAAATCCGTGTTGCCACTGGAGACGCCTCACGCAGTCTAGGTGAGGAAGGAAAGAAAAAGGGGCTAACCACGACCTTGCCACTGGCACTGGGAAAGCTTCAAGCCCTGGGAGAAATACGAAGAGTACCTATCGGTGGACGCCTCGATCAGCAACGATATAAATATGCTATTTGGCGCCCAAATCCACGCATAGGATTCACAATGTCCAACGAGGAAATCGCCACCCAGTTGGCCAAACGATTCTATAGGTGGGCTGGCCCCGCCACGCTCGGAGAATTCCAATGGTTCTCAGCGCTCGGTGTAGGCGCCTCAAAGGCTGCAGTTGGACCGCTGAATCTGCAACCGCTTGAGCCCGGTAGCGAACGAATGTTCTTGCCAGGAGACCGGGAACGATTTGAGGCCTTCGAGACTCCTGCCCATTCTCAATACGCCTTGGTCTCAAGTATCGATGGAGTTAGCTTGCTGCGGCGAGACCTCCTTTCCCTTCTTGATCCCGTCGACCAACAGAGAGAGGTGTTTTCAGGAAAGGGCCTTTCGAATCTCGGAGGACTTTCCGACTTGCCAAGCAATGCCATTCTCGACCGAGGACGGCTAATTGGGTTGTGGGAATACGACACAAACACTGCATCCATTGCATGGTTTTCGTTCGTTCCCAAAAACCCGGAGCTGGTGGCTGCTGTTTCTGCTACGGAAATCTACATCCGGGAACAACTCGGCGATGCGCGCTCATTCAGCTTGGACAGTCCTAAGAGTCGCGAACCGCTTGTGAAATTCCTACAGCAAGCCACACCATAATCCCGCCAAAACTAATCGCCGGTCGGAACGATCGAACTGGTTTCAACCATCAGCATCGAGGTCCGAATCGGCGCGCGGGGACGATGTAACACACCTTTCGGGATCACGACGCCTTGCCTCGGCATCAATTCGATCGTTCGATCCTCCAAGTCGATCAGAAGTCGACCCTCCAGTACGAAGAAGAACTCGTCGTCCGAGTCATGTTTGTGCCAATGGTATTCCCCCTCAACGACTCCTAAGCGAACAACCGAATTGTTGACGGCGCAGAGAGTTTGGTTGAACCACTTGTGGGGGCAATCCCTGGATATCCGCCCCTCATCGACGACTTCCAGTGGAGCAAACGCGATGTCAAGCTGTGTAATGTAGGGAAAATCCTGTGCTTCGCTCATGTCGTTAGCCAATGTACACTCTGCTGACAAATCCTTTCTCGTTTCCCATGAATAGTTCGCGAAGGCGGTCATCGCTTTTCGACGTCCAACTGTGACCCATCCTAAATTGCTCCTCCATTTCTTCTCAAAAAGGGAACAATCACCTCCTTATTTCCCATCATCAATAATGATGATGTCTAAGTCGTTCGGAGTCGCCTCAACCTTGCTTCTTTCATGCTGTCTGGCTCAGGCACAGATTAGCGCGGTTGGCAAGGGATACGTGTTTCGAGTGACATTTACACCCAAACAAGTGGCGACTTACCAGGTAACCCACCGTATGGTTGGCCAGAACATCCGTGTGGTTCCGTCAACCGTTAGAGTAACTTGCACTGAGATCAAGCAGGGATTCTTCAATGTCGAAGTCGACGAACAAGTGGATGAGCAAGCCGATACCGTTTCGCAAGATCCACCGATCTATCAAAAGTCATGGGTCAATGATAGGGGACATTCGGCACATAAGCTTCCGTTTTGGTTCTCAACATGCCCGTATGGGCCAGTGAAGATGAAGTCTCGTTGGAGAGGCAACCCGCCTCTGCTCGCCGAAAGGGAAGGTGCGCCGGCCAGTGCTCCATTCGTTTATACGTTAACGGGTTTTGAAATTAAGGATGGTCGAAAAGCCGCCCGACTTGGTTTTAGCTACGTCAATGCTCCCACGTACCACCATAAAACGGAGACGTCTTATGCAGGCGGGATGCTCATCGATAGCTCAAACGGTCAACTCTTGGATTTCACCCTCTCCAGAACAGATCGACTTCCCGCAGAAGCAACGTCAAAGGGGTCCCAATCCAAACCCTTGGTTTCTACATCCGTGACCAGGCTTGTTCGCGTTTAGCAGTTCTAAGCGACGCAAGGTTTCCCGGGGTCTGGATCGCAAAACTGACTCCAGAGCCTAAATCCGCTTAAACATCTTCATCAAAGCGTCCTTTCCGAGTGTAATCGTGATGGGTCTGCCATGTGGGCAGAGATACGGGTTTTCTGTAGTCGCAAGGTCCACGATCAGCTTCTCCATTTCAGCGTGGCTTAACGGGTCGCCCGCCTTAACCGCCATTTTGCATGAACTGGTAATCCAGATCTGTTCGCGCGTTGGAACCAAACGACGAGTGACCGATGCCTCCACCAACTCTTCGACTACGTCCCGTAGAACTTTCAGCGGGTCACGGTTCTTGATTGCAGCCGGGACCGAACGCACTACGTAGCTTTCTCCCCCGAAAGGGTCCAATTCAAAGCCCACGTCTATGACCTCCTGCAGCCTCTCTCGGAGGAGTAAAGCCGACCGTCGGTCCAAATGAAGGGTTTGAGGGACAAGGAGTGCTTGCTTCTCGATCGCAGCCGAACCACGGATACCACATAGGTACTCATACAGTATCCGTTCGTGCGCAACGTGCTGATCGACAACCACAAGTCCGTGCTTAGTCTCGGCAACGATGAAAGTGTTCATTGCTTGTCCAATCACTCGGAGACCGTCCAGAAGGGACACAAACGGCAGAGCCTGATCTACCTTTTGAAAGACAGGAATCGGTACATCAACCGTGTGAGCTTCGAACAAAGCCGTCGAATCCGGATGAGTAGTCGCCGGAGTACCGAAGTTGCGATAATCAATCGTCTCAACGGTAGCAGCGCGCGCTGCAGCGAGAGCCTCGTTCGCGGCAGCAACCCCAGCCGCATTTGGCATCATGCCATGTTCCATGAGTGCCGACTTCAACGCGATTCGAATTGCGTCGAATGCCTGACCCTCTTGCTGGAATTTGACTTCGCTTTTGGTTGGCGACACGTTGACATCAACTCGCGATGGATCAATCTCAATCATCAACACCAACAGCGGAAAACGCTTGTCCGGAGTTAGGTCGCGAAACGCTTGATCGATGGCTGCCGTCAAGGTGCGAGTCCGCACGGGTCTGCCATTGACAAATAGATATTGAAAGGCACGTGTCGGCTTTGTGACATGAGGAGGGCTTACAAAGCCGGACAGCGTCATGCCCGCTGCTTCAAGCCGCACCTCGGCCAAACTGCGTGCCATATCCCTTCCCCAGACATCCGAAATCGCGTCCTGGAGGTTCCCACTCCCGGATGTCTTGAGACCGATCTGACCGTTGTGCACGAGTTGAAACGCAACGTGAGGATAGGCAACCGCATAGCGGGACACATGCTCGAGTGACTGGCCAAGCTCGGTGGTATCGCTTTTGAGAAACTTCAAACGCGCGGGCGTGTTATAAAACAGGTCTTCAACCAATATCTCGGTGCCTTTGGGGCCCGAGTTCCCCTTAGGGTGACTGACCTTGGAATCCTCGACTTTCAAAACCGTTCGAAGGCCGTCTTGGCGAGTGGTTGAAAGTGTTAACCGAGAAACCGAAGCGATCGACGGGAGCGCTTCCCCTCTGAACCCAAGCGATCGAACCCTTTGAAGGTCATCGACCGAAGATATTTTGGAAGTCGCATGACGTTGTAATGACTGTCGGGCGTCGTCAAGGTCCATTCCAATGCCATCGTCAAAGACTCGAATCATGGTTTTTCCGCTGTCGACAAGCTCGATTTCGATGCGGCGCGCTCCCGCATCCAGCGCATTCTCAACAAGCTCCTTGACAACAGAAGCTGGGCGTTCCACGACCTCTCCGGCTGCAATCTGATTGACCGTATGCAGATCCAGGAGATGAACGGATGACATACCAGGGAGTTTACTTGGTACTCACTCCTCTATCGCCTGACTGGGTAAAGCCCCGATTGGCGCCTCCGTGCCTCCTGTTCCATTACCGAAGGACGTCCAGAATCAGGCGATTAGCCCTTAAACCAACCCACAGGCCAGGCACTTCTCCTTCCGGCCTTTTGACCCATCGTCGGAACAGGTGACGTCATAGGGTCGCCTTCTGATTAGGATCGAATGATGCGTTCACTTCACAGACGGCTAGTCGTATCCGATGAAAAACTCGAATTTATCGAGACACAAGTCACGAAGTGTCGTGAGCAATGGTCAAGATTTGAGGACTCTGCGGAGTTCGTTTCAGACCAAATTCACTCAGCTTGGATCTGGATTTCTGAACGACCAGTGATCCTGCGCTGGGCCACGGTTTTCCTGACCGTGTCCGTATCCATGATCGTAGGTCTTGGCCTGCATGAGAATGTCACGGCTGCCAGCCAACTCTTGCTTCTCTTGCCGGCAGTTTTGATCAGCGCGCTATATGGTGGTCAATATGCCGGGTTAGTGGCTTCCCTTCTTGGCGCTCTCGCTACTGTCCGATGGAAAATGAGCCCAATCGAAGGCTCGATTGCACCGTCGGTCGTGGCCCTTTTCCTCTACACGATCGCGTGCTGCATTGTTCTTGGTCTCAGCCGGGCCCAGGAACGTCAACGACGGCAGATCACGGACTTCACGCAAACGCTTGAAGGAAGAATTCACGAAAGAACGGCTGATCTCGAAAAGGCAAATGAGGAACTGTCCGAATTCTGTTACTCGATTTCACACGACTTACGGGCGCCCATGCGAAACATCGTCGGCTCAAGTCGGATTCTGCTTGAAGAGTCCAGTCATCTGCTGGATCTTGAGTCGCAAAAACGGCTGAAGAGCCTAGCCAATTCGGCAAACCGATTGGCCTCCTGGGTGGACGATCTGCTCAACCATGCCCGATTGGGACACATGGAAATCAAGCCGGAGCGGATCGACTTTACAAGAATGCATGACGAACTGTGCTCGCAAATTCAACCAGAGTCGTGGAAGTTCACGAGCCTAACGTCAAACATCCAACCGAACCTCGTGGTGACTGGCGACCGCGTTCTAGTCAGACTCGCGGTCCGTAGCATTTTGGACAATGCCTGCAAATACGCCTAGGCAGGAATGCCCCTACACATTGAGATCGGCGAGAGGCGCATTGCTAGAAAGACCTACATCTACATTCGGGACAACGGCATTGGTTTCGAGCAGCAATACGCGGAGAGAATCTTCCAGCAATTTCAACGGCTTCATCGGGACGAAGAATATCCGGGCACTGGGATAGGTTTGGCTAACGTGGCAACAATCATTGCACGGCATGACGGTGAAATCTTGGCCGAGGGTAGGCCCAATATAGGTTCAACTTTCCTCTTTCGATTCGGTGTCGGAAGGCGGCAATGCTACTGACCGCTCAAATCGCGTATATTTCAGGGCGTGCCGATTACTTTAGCATCGAGTAGGGGAACCAATTACACAGAACACGTTCCAATCTATGCGTGCCTGTGATTTTGGGAGGTTCCTAAAGTTATGTCAGATGACATCGTCAAACTACGTCGAACTGAAGAGCAATTCCAAGCTTTCGTAACTTGCGCTCCAATCGGGATTGCTTCGTCTTATTTGGATGGCCGGGTCTTCGATGCAAACGATGCCTACCTGGACATGATCGGATACACCCGGGAGGAGCTAATGGCCGGAAATGTCCGGTGGGACGACTTGACTCCAACCGAGTGGCTGCCCCTCGACCATGCCGCGATCGAAGAGGCAACCGCTCACGGGCGCTGCCGAGCCTTTGAAAAGGAATACATCACACGTGATGGAAAGCGGATCCCCATCCTGGTTGGTTTTGCGCTCGTCGGACCAACGCGCGAGGAGGCACTTGCCTTCACGGTGGACCTTTCCGCCCAGAAATTGGCCGAAGCAGAAGTACGTAGGCTTAACGCTGAGTTGGAAGAGCGGGTAGCAACTAGAACCGTTGAATTAGAGGCCGCAAACAAGGAACTGGAGGCATTCTGCTATGCCGTATCGCACGACTTGAGGGCGCCACTTCGTAGCATTGATGGATTCGCCTATGCTCTGTTACAAGACTATGAGGACAAACTCGATGACGAAGGGCGTGAATTTGTTGGCCGAATCCGCAGTGCGTCAAAGCGCATGGACGAGTTGATTTCGGCGCTGCTTGTTCTCTCCCGTTTAACAATCTCCGAACTCGATCACCAAGAAGTTCCTATCTCTGAATTGGCTCTCGCAATTGTCGCGGAGCTAGAACATGCGAATCCGTTGAGGAGCATTTGCTTTGTGATTCAGCCCGATCTTATCGTCATCGGTGACCGAAGAATGCTGCGCTCATTGCTCGAAAACCTTTTGAGCAATGCAGTAAAGTTCTCGGCTGGGAAGTCTGATGTCAAAGTCGAGTTCGGAAGAGAGGGACAGGACGGCCCATTCTACGTCAAAGACAATGGCGTCGGGTTCGACATGAGCCAAAGCTCCAAGTTGTTCCAGCCATTCGAACGGCTTCATAGCCCAAAGGAATTCACAGGTTCCGGAATCGGGCTTGCAACCGTGCACCGCATTGTACGGAAACACGGCGGGAGAATCTGGGCCGACGCTCAAGTCGATCAGGGAGCGACTTTCTATTTTACGTTTACGCCGGACTCGGCCAAAGACCGAAAACGACTTGAAAGCCAAGGTAATGGCTAAGCAATCAGCCGGTTCTTAAATACACTTCAGGTCAGAGCCCTGTCGATTCGATTCGGACCCGCAAGGCGAATGCCATACGACGGTGATTTCTACCCCAACGCATATGGCATCTAAACCCGGCGCCCTTGCCCTTAGTGTCCTTTCACTTGGGAAAGCAAGACCTCAATCGACTTGTCCAACTGCGGGTCCTTTCCGGCGAAGTAATCCTCAGGCGAAATCTCCACATCGTAGTCCGGCTGTTGTCCATTGTCCTCAAGAGGGGAACCGTCAAGCCGGTACACGCCGGACGTCGGCATTCTCGCTCCCGTGCCATCCACCAATCGCAGACCATAAGTCCATATGACATAGCCGGGAGTCGGCCTGCCTACCAGGGTCGCAAGCCGCCGCGCCTTCATTGCATAAGGGAACATCTCTGCATTTGAGAAACTCGTTTCGGCGCACATCACAACCGTGGGCAAGTTCCAAGATTGGCTCGGCGCGAGTGCCGCGGGTTCGTCCCGGTTCTGATAGTAACTGTGAGGAATCCTCTCCAGGATGTCTATGAGACGGTCACTGATATTCCCTCCGCCGTTGTTCCGGACGTCGATGATGACTGCCTTCCTTCCTTGCGAATACTCCCAAACCTCTTGGTTGAACAGATCGAAGTTGTCGCCCCCCATTCCGGCGATGTGAACATAGGTCACCAACCCGCCAGACTTTTGCTCCACATACTTCCGGCGTGATTCGATTCGGTTTCGATACAGAATCGCAGACCACTCTGCTTGGCTCAGGGCCCTATATTTGACCTCTCGTGTCTTTCCGTCCAGCCCTTTCACGGTCAAAATGAGATCGCGTCCAACTTGCTCGTTGAGCACGTCTCTCCACAAATATTCATCCAGGTTGACCGACTTGCCATTAATCGCCGTCACGATTTCTCCAACGACTAATTTCGTCTTCGCGTAACTTCCTGGCGATCGTTTTGGGACCTCTCGAATTCGGATTCCTGGTCCGACATAGCTGTAATCGAACTTAAAGCCGGGATGGGCGCTCGTCTGGCTGACTGGGTTACCGGGAGCCGGGCTGACCTCCGAATGAGAACATTCCAACTCTCCAATCATTTCATTGAGAACGATCGCCATCTCGTTCCGGTGGCCAATACTGGAAAGCATCGGCTCGTACCTTTTCTTGATCGTCGCCCAGTCCCGTCCATGAAAATTCGCGTCGTAGAATCCGCGATTGTAAAGTCGCCAAAACTCATTGAATGCGGCTTTTCTTTCGCTTCGAATGTCCCTAATCCAATCTGCACGAAAGGCTACTGCCGTCGTGGGATTGTTCGGTTTGTGGATCTCCATGAGTTGGATAAGTCCGCTCTTGGAGTAAGCAAGCGAATTCCCGTCTTCGCTGAACTCAAATGCGTCTATTCCCCCTCCGGTTGTCAATTTCGCCGGTTGTTCTCCGGAATAAGTCGCCTTCCAGATGTCTCCCCCGGCGACGAAGTACAAGTCGCCGTTTGACACGTCCACTCGAATGTTCCCTTCGGGGGCTTGACTGATGATCCGACGAAGTCGAGTTTCTATCTCATCAAAGTCGATGTCGACGTGAACCGCGCCTGTCGGTTTGACATATTTCAGTTCAAGCTCGGTCTCGCGTGCATCCTCTGCCTTGAGCGGCAACGCATAGACTCCACCACCCGATCGATCAGATCGAAAGAAAAGGTAGCGCCCGTCTGGCGAAAACCGCGGCGCTGCATGATCGGCGTTCAAGCGTGTTACGTTCACCGCCTTCGCGGCTATGGTGTCATAAATAAAGATGTTCGTGGTCAGATCGCCTTCTCGCGCTGCATAAGCTATGTAACGGCCGTCTGGCGACCAATCGTAGCTGGTATCAGGTCCGTAATTGAAACTGCTCGGCAATGGTACGATCCGCTTGAGCTCCCCTCCATCTATGGGAACCGTATAGAGGCCGCCCAGCCTTCCAGCCATCCAAAAACTGAGAAATCGCTTGTCGGGTGTCAGCTTTAGGCGCAAGGTGTCAAACGGAAGGGTCGTTATTGCCTTGACCTCTTTTGACGCAATGCTCATTTTGAAGACCGCATTACTTCCGTTCCGATCTGAGGTGAAGAATATCGAGTTACCGTCAGGCGTCCAAACTGGCTCATCGTCTGCCCCCGCGTAATCGGTCAATTGAACCGCATCATCCGCATTCGGACCTTTCCCTTTTTTCACCGGGACCGTCCAGATGTCTCCATGAACTACAAAGGCAATCCGGTCGCCCTTGGGGCTAAGCGCTACTTGCTCGGCTCCGGTAGTCAAAATCAGCCGCTCTTCGTTGGTTGTTTTTTCATCGATACTTGCGACCACCTCGATCTTTCTTGGTTTCTCGCCCGGTTCTTGAAGATAGATCTCGCCTGCTTCCTCAAATGCGGCAACTCCTGTCTTATGGGAAACCGTCAGGAATCGAACCGGCGCACCCACGAAATCCGTTAGACGGTGGGCATGCCCCTCTAAATCCACTCGGTAGACGTTGGGAGTCATTTCCACATTGTCGACGTTTTTTGGAATCGGTTTATTGAGATAGCTGCTGCTCGGAGTCTTCTGCCCGACTGTCACCGTTAAGACATCGTTATCACCTGGTTCGAAGTTTGGCCAAAGGTGCTGAAAACCATTCGACCGAACCTTACGCCGGATGCTCGTGGCGACATCGTAAACCCAAAGCTGGGATGCCGCCGAGCCCTGATAACGCGGCCTGGTCCAAGGAAAACCGAATCGAGTGTATAGGACTCTATTGCCATCTGCCGAAAATCGCGGGGATCCGATGGACATCATATCCAGCATAAGCTGATTCGTTTTTGTGTTTCGGACGTCGATCGTAAAGAGACCGTTCTCGCCCGACTCGCGAGTTGCTCGGAACAGGATCGTCTTTCCATCGGGCGACCAATCGCTCGGAACGTCGCTCCCTGAATGCCAGGTCAGCCGGCGGCTCTCCCCGCCATCAGCCGGAACGACGAAGATATCGTTGTTTCCGGTTCGGTTGCTGGAAAACGCGATCCACTGTCCATCCGGAGACCAGACCGGGTTGTCGTCCATCTCAATGTGGTTGGTCACCGGCACTGCCCGACCTCCAGTCGATGGAGAAATCCAAATATCCCCCCGATAACTAAACGCGAGACGTTTTCCATCCGGGCTCAGGGCCAAAGACCGAGCTCCATACAAAGCCGTCGGATGCGGAGGCTCAAGTTGAGCGAATGAAATAGAGGCAAGCGATGCGGCAAACGCGATGGACCAGATTCTCTTCATAGGGCTATGAATTGGACTATACACGTTCTCAATAGGCCTGGTTGGTGGTAAGCGTCTCGAACGGTTGAATCCTGATCGATTCCCGATCGGCGGTGCCAGCCGAACCATCCCGTACGATCAAATGGTCTAAAGTAGGATGACTCTTGGAAGTAACCATCTCATGACTCGAAATGATCTCTCCCGCCTCGCGTCACGAGCCGGACTCTTTTTATCGACGCTATTCGTACTTACTGCGTCGGCATTTGGCTCTGTCCGAATCGGCTACAACATGGGACTTCCCTTTCAGTTCGCCCTGGATGGTAGCGAGAATTCCTACACCGTCGCTAGCATGACCAATTTGAGCGGGGTTTCCGGCCTGTTTGTCACCAAGCTCAGTTCAGCAGGAAAAATCGTGTTCAGTGACCGTATCGGATATGGCGCTGCGGCAACTCCTTTCGCCTTCTTTCTCGATAGTGCAGGCGATACCTACACAATTTCCAGCCTAACCGCATTGAACGGGGTTGCCGGTTTATACGTAACCAAGATCAACTCGAGTGGGGCGGTGACTTACACGACGAGGCTTGGAACCGCGGCGACTTCCCTTCCTTTTGCCGCCGGGTTGGATTCATCAGGAAACATCCATATCGTCTCGAACATGACCTCGCTGGCAGGGGTATCCGGGCTATTCTCAATCAAGCTAAACCTGAGTGGTTCGGTACAGTTCAGCGACCGTCTCGGCACGAGCCCCGCGACATCTCCATTCGTTTCGATGCTCGATAACAGCGGGAGTGCCTACACTCTTGCAAGTATGACCGCTCTGAGTGGAGTGTCAGGGTTGTACTTAACCAAGGTGAACAGCACTGGAACGACCGTTTACTCGGATCAACTTGGAACGAAACCGACTGCGGGGACTTTCGGTGGCGCGGTCGACTTGTCCAGCAATGCATTCACCATTGCCAACGCAACCTCGCTAAACGGTGTTTCAGGCCTTTACTTTGTAAAAACGAATGCTACCGGGACATCCGTCTACAGCGAGAGGCTGGGCTACAACCCAGCAGGCGCTCCTTTTTGGGCAGATGTGGATGCCTCCGATAACGCCTTTACCGTTTCAAGTTTGACTTCGGTTGGCGGAGTGTCCGGCCTCTACTTCTCTAAACTAAGTTCAAGTGGAACGTTGGTCTACAATGGCCGCCTTGGGTACAACGCGGCTACGTCTCCATTTGCAGCGACATTGGATTCAGGAGAGAACCTCTGCTCCGTTGCTAACATGACCGCTCTCAATGGCGTTGCTGGGTTGTACTTCAGCAAGCTGAGTGCCACCGGATCTTCCCTTTATAGCGAACGCATTGGATCCAATCCCGCCTCTGCACCGTTCGACGCCCGCCTCGACGGTTCAGGCAACGGCTACGCACTCGCCAGCATGACCGGGACAAACGGCGAGGCCGGCTTTTACGTCACCAAGCTCAATTCCAACGGTGGTGTCGTCTACGCAGACCGAATCGGCTCCAACGCCGTAAGCGCTCCCTTCGCCGATGTTCTGGACGCTGCACAAAATGTCTACACCGTTGCCAATATGACTGGCCTGAACAGCACAAGCGGGCTCTATTTTACGAAGTTAAACTCTACCGGGACTGTTATCTACAATTTCCGACTCGGTATCACTCCGGCTGCATCCCCATTCGCCTACGTGGTCGACGGTTCTGGAGACGCTTATTCGATGGTCAATATGACCAATCTGAGCGGCGTTGCCGGTCTATACCTAAACAAAACCAACCCAAGCGGATCGTTGGTTTACAGCGAACGCCTTGGCACGAATCCAGCAACCACCGCTGCTTATTACGTAGACGCGTCCGGTAACGCCCTCTCCGTCGTGAGTATGACCGCCACATCAGGGGTAACCGGGCTGTTCGTCAGCAAACTAAACTCGAGCGGCGGCACCGTTTACTGATCATTGTCGAACTTCTCGAGGACCGCATGAGGGCGCGTCGCCTTTGCCGCACAAATGACAGGCTGGTTCCTAAGGCAGCGGCAAAGTGCCCTTAGGAACCAGCCTTTCGAGTGCCGGGCCCGCTGCGGTGCGGACCTGGTTCCGGACACCGCCACCATCTTACGACAGGGAACAGATGTCTCTCCGGCTGCAAGAATCTCTTTCCTGGCAACCAGGGAGTCCGGCGTACCAAGCTTGGCCATGTCCCAGTTGTTCGACGTCTGAGCTTGGGCATGACTAAGTCCCTCTGAGGTCAACCAGTAGACCATAGCGAATAAATGCCGTGCAGTTTGGAATGGTTGCAACGTGACCACCGTCATATAGAAGCTCGCGACACCACAGCAACTCGAATGGGTTGGCCGAACTTCGACGATACGGCGCCTCGTCGCGAGCAAACTCAGCGCTTCCAGTTGGGGCACTCGATTCCCATTCCACAACTTGAAGGTGTCCACCTCCTTAAGCGCCTTTCCGCAGCAGTCATCCTGTGCAAGCAGTATTGCGGATCCAATTCTCCCAAGAGAGTTTGGCATCGGGTGCCCAAACCGGCTTCGTGCTTGCGTGGACTCGTGGCTCTTACGGACCTGACGTACCTTCCGTCACCGTTAGTGGTCGACTTCCACTCGATTCAAAATATTCCTCAGTGCGCCTGGCAATTCGAACGACCTCCCGATTGGATCTACCAAGACCCATGGCGGTTGGACCTTGAGGTTTTCGAACACCCACGACTTCCTGTCAAAAACTTGAGTCCGACTAAACACTAATATCCGTAAACGGGAGGATCCACACAGACATGGGTTTTGTCGACATAGACACAACGAGCGGGATCATAGAATTGACCTTCGGAGACCAGGTTGACGCATAGCGACCAAGAGTCGCGATGCTTCGTACGTGTCACTCGCTTAGTGCCAATACGATGTGTCTCAACCTCATCCGTGGTTGTCGTGCATTCGTATGCCACGCCATGATTGCCCTTATAAATCGGTTGCACTTGGTCGTCCGAATTTCCCCAAGAAGTCCTGTGCTTCTTAAAATCCGCCCTATTGAATGGGGACGAAATCAATTTGAAAGAAGCCGCCAGCGCCTTAGGCGATTTGCCAGTCTCCTCGTACCACTCATGACCTTCAAATTTCATTCCAGGGATCAAGAAACTCCTTGTTCCGTTCTGGTCGGGCTGAACCGCGTCAGAATCCGCCAAGAGATGGAAGTGTGTTGTCTGGCGTACAAAGAAATTATCCGGAGAAAATGGGTCCGGCGATCCATTTGGCAAGCTATGCAAAACCTGCTGATAGGTCACGACATCGACAGTATTCGGCTGCCGGGTCAGAATTGCCCCCTGAACCTGCAAGCAGATAAGTTCTAATAGCATGATAGGAAGATACAACAGCTTCCCTCTCGATCTAAACCTTGCTTAGTGTCTTCACAGCTAATATCACGTTGCGTTACCTCGCCGCGAATCGCGCCATCGCACTCGAAATTGCACTGTTCCTCGTCATCATGGCGGCACACTCTTCTTTCGTAGACCATTCTGCGCCCAAGGGACAACGATCCCGCAACCTATGAACCAGACGCCGTCGCCACCGGAACTCGAAACCACCCAACCCTTCAATACAAAAAATAAGCCCCTCTTGCGAGGGGCTATTTAATTTATAACCGGGCGACGCACCTATCTCGCGGGACCCTGCGGACCAACTACTTCCGTCGCTGAGGAGCTTAACTGCCGTGTTCGGGATGGGAACGGGTGTGACCTCCTCGCCATGGTCACCCGGAAACTGTTCAGCGCCTAAAGCGCTTTGAAAGTTGCATATAACTGAATAGAAGAAAGTATCAAACCTACGGAAGAGGCTAAATGTTTACAAGCCCTCGACCACTTAGTATCGCTCACCTTAATGTATTACTACACTCACAGCCGCGACCTATCAAACCGGTAGTCTTCCGGGGGTCTTACTCATTTGATGGGAAACCTAATCTTGAGGTGTGCTTGGCGCTTAGATGCTTTCAGCGCTTATCACTGCTCGACGTGGCTACCCAGCGTCTGCGCCTGGCGGCACAACTGGTACACCAGAGGTCGATTCACTCCGGTCCTCTCGTACTAAGAGCGACTCCTCTCAAGTTTCCTGCGTGCGTAGTGGATAGGGACCGAACTGGCTCACGCCGTTCTGAACCCAGCTCGCGTGCCGCTTTAATCCGTGAACTCCGGAACCCTTGGGACCGTGTACAGCCCCAGGATGCGACGAGCCGACATCG
>Ga0302319_10001422_pt1 | contig 53306 bp, 34 predicted proteins | sample Bog_T0_2_FD_203319 | JGI IMG/M metagenome (GOLD analysis project Ga0302319, IMG submission 203319) | Peat permafrost microbial communities from Stordalen Mire near Abisko, Sweden - Bog_T0_2 | ecosystem: Environmental > Terrestrial > Soil > Wetlands > Peat | place: Sweden: Abisko, Stordalen Mire...
CAAGGCTCGCTTCCAGGTGCTGGTCGGGCTCTCCTGGGCGGGCTTCCACCCGCAGGGCTCCGATAATAGGTCTTCAACTCACCTCATGTGCGTTGTCCTCCTTTTCCAAGCTTCTTGGCACAATCCCCGTTTCAACTCGCTCAGAAGAATCGTCGCCCAATTCCGTCCCATGTTGGCACATCATCTGAGACCGGCGACCCGTCGGCATTTCGGCTCCGGAAACGGCAAATGATATCGCGGTCAAGCCCTGAACCTCCCGGCTTTCCGTCGGCGCCATAACTTCGAATTGTGACGACACCGTCCATTCCTACGTCATAAAGCAACTCGCGACCCCAGGCATCCTTCATAGCGCCAACGTCCGTCCGCCTTTCAGGAATCGCCGACAACGCGGGTGGAGGACTTCCGTGCTCGCGAATGTACCGCTGAGTCTGCAACACGGTGGTGGAAATTGTCAGCATCGTTTGTTTGTCAAGCGGAACGCGCGCGTAGCGGGAACGCTCCGAGATGAATATCGCGGTCGAGTAGACAATGTGGGCAACAAACAACGCGGCTATAAAAACTAAAACTCGTTTGCGTCCGCGATACGCGGCGCAAACGATCGCCACGAAAATTGCGACGTATACCAGCACTACGTAAACGGATAGCGCCAAGTCCATCGTGGCGATGCTCGTCTAACGCCGGGTACCACTGTTGGCTTGCCCACCATTGTCCGCCGGTTTCGGGGAGCACCCGATCCTTTGCAACGATTCTCAAGACCGGGAGCGCTCCCATTATGCCGCGAGGAAGCACTGCTGGACAAGCCAGCAGTCGCACCCGAAGCTGACGCCTTTCAGCAGCGGCACCGGCCGCCGTTGGCGCCGCACATCGGGCAGCACGGCGTGCGGCGGGACTTCGGCAATCTGTCTCGGGATTTCATCCGATTGCGAATGCGACCGCGGAACGGTGTTCACCGCGCTTTTACTGTCCCTGGCCTTCCGGCTGCTGCAATCGGATCAAGCCGCGGGTCTCAGCCCGCTCCTGGCCTACGTGGATCAGCAGGGCCAAGCTGTCCTTGGTCAGATTCCAAAGGCCGCACTCGGCGACGATGTCGGGCTTGCCGGCCATTCGCATGGCCACGCGTTGGCTCGTCTTGTCAACCGCCCCCTGCACCTGCACCACCGAGTCGGTCAGCGAATCGGAGAGGTTGCCGCGAATCACGCCATCCTTGTTCACGGCGAGCTGCAGCGTCTTCTCGGGCTGGGTCTGGCCCTCGGTGACCACGGCGAACACGCCCAAGGGCATCCACTGCTCGTCCTTGGGCTCCGCGCCCTCGTCGGCAATTTGCGCGGCCTGTTGATAATACTGGTCGGCCGACGCCACGGGCTGATCGCCGTAGTAGACCGTGTCGCCCTGGTAGACAATCGTTTCGCCATAGGCATAGGAAACCGGTTGGCCGGCGCAGCCGCAATAGGCGTAGGCTGTGTTCCAAGCGGGCGCCAGCCACCAGCGGCTGGCAACGACGCCGGCAGCGAACCAAGCGCCGGGGTAGCGCGCGTACCAGCCAGGCGTGTAGTACGAGCGATAACCGATGAACCCGCCGCGGATGGCCGTGATTTGGGCCGTGTTGGCGATGTGTCCGTTGACGGTACGAATGCCCCCGGCCACGCCCACAGCGTTTCCGCCCGGACCGCGAACGCCCGCGGCCCTTCCACCGGCCACGACGGTGCCGCGCGGGCCCGTCGCGGCGGAGATTCGCCCGGCGCTGCCGGCCGTCGCCCCGCCCGGTCCTTGCGTACCGCTCACGCGGCCGACCGTGCCCGCAGCATAATCACCCTTGCTGACGCCGGCGCCGCCCACGCCAGCGACATGCGTGCCGCCGCCGGGCCCCTGCACAACCACGCCCGCGCCGCCGGCGCCGATCGTCGCGCCGCCTTGCGTGGTGCGTGAACCACCGCCGCCGACGACCGTCGCACTGCCACCGCCCGGACCTGCAACCGTTTTGCTCTGTGCGCCGCCCGGCTGGCTCGGGAATTGGGCGGGACGTCCGCCCGACTGAGTCGGAATATTGAGGAAATTCCCCAAGTCGCCTTGGCTGGGACGCTGAAAACTCTGCGGAGTTCGCCCCGCGCCGGCCGCGGCACCGCCACCCGTCCCCGGACGTGCGCCGGCGCTAGCGTTGGCGAAGTTCTGGGCGCCACCCGTCGCCGGACGTGCGCCCGTGCCGGCAAAGTTCTGGGCGCCGCCCGCCGGCCGAGAGATCGACTGACTCGGCGCCGCGCGGCTCAGAGAAGGAGTGTAGTTGTAGGCGCCACCGGAGGGTCGAGCGCCACCGGAAAGTTGAGCGCCGCCGGAGGGTCGAGCACCGCCGGAGACACGGCCACCGCCACCAGCACGGCCTCCCCCGCCAGGGCCGCGTGCCAGAACGTCGCCGCTGGCCAACGCCAGGCCACAGAGGACCACGGTACCGCTTAGAAAGGCGCGTTTCATTGCCGAGTCTCCTCGATTGAAGCTTGTTGGGAGCCGCCGCCAGAGCATCCGCTGCGCGGTACTGCCGTTATTGCATGAGCCGAGCCTGTTCGGCCGCAGCCCCTTCGCGAATCACTTTCACCTCGCCGACGTTCGGCAGCGGTTGGCCGGCGACCTTGCGGTCGATCGATTGCCAGGTGAAGCTATTGGCATCCAAATGGGTATAGATGTTCGTGGCCGAGCCCTCGCGGCCGTCGGCCAGCGTCTGGTTGAATTTCACGGTCCAGCGATTGCCGTCGCGCGTCCAGGTTCCTTCGCCGAAACCACCGTCCGAATCGAACATCCACGAACGGACGGACTTGGCGACGGGATCCCAGCCGATGACCAGCGTGCCTTGGAAGTCGTCCAAGCCCGGCCCGGAGACGTTGAAACTGGCGATGAGGAACGCCCGGTTCTTGGACCAGGCCACCGAGTTTTCCAGGGTGGCCTCGGAGCTCTTGTGGCGCCATCGTCCGACTAACCAATCCAACTGCTGGAGGTTGTCGTTGATCGGCGGCGGCTCGGGCCGATCTGTCTCGCGAATACTATCGAGTTTCCAGGCCCCATCTTTTCTAACGTGGACCGCCAAATAGGTTGAATCGGCCGGTACCTGGCCGGCGATCATCACCCGGGCGATGCCTTCCTCGATGGCCACGTCGGGCGAGATAAAGCGGATCCGTGGTTCGAGCACTTCGAGCCGGCCCGAGTGTTTGTCGGCCAGCATGTGGGCAACCTCTTTTTCGATCGCCGCCCGCCCTTGGACCCGGTGGCCGGTCGGGCTGACCCATTCACCGGTTTCGCTCCACTGTGCGGCAATGGTCCGGGCGTCGTGGCGGTTGTAGGCCGCCACATACGCATCGATGCCGGCTCGAATGAGCGATTCATCCTTGGCCGCTGGCTCCACGGCAAAGCCGTGGGTGGTCACCGCCAGGCACGCGGTTGCAATCAGGGACTTCCAGGACATGGTTCGTTTCTCCGTGTCGAGAAGTGAGACACCGGCAGACGCCCGAACACAGGGTCTACTCCCCAGCTATGCCCAAACGTCAGCAGGAATAGTAGGGATGACAGCCGTGCCGGGGAAGGATCATTTTTTTCTTACGAAGATTTTCCATAGAGGCCCCGCTCCGATACACCGGGTGCCACTGCCGGCTTGCCCAGCAGTGCCCGTCGGCCTCGGGGAACGCCCTATCCTTTGCAACGATTCTCAAGTCCGGAACGCTACCATTATGACGGAGGAAGCACTGTTGGGCAAGCCAGCAGTGGAACCCAAACCCAACCCGCATCAGCAGCGTCACCCGCCGCCGGGGCGGCAAGTGTTCCTCCGTAACGAACATGCCGACCCTCAGCTTCGCCGAGTAACGGCATGCCACCAAACCGTGCGTGCAAGCACGCACCCTACGGCTTGGTCTTGGCCACCGGCGCGTCGGCCGGCGGAGTCACCAGCGGCGCCCAGCGGCCGGGCACCTTGCCGCCGCGAGCCGCCCAGCGATTCCAAATGTCCGTGTCCAAGAGCATGCGGATGAATACCCCGCCTACCACCGAGCGGGCTTGAAAGCCTTGCTTCTTGGGCTCCTGGGTGTGATACCAATCGCAGAGCGGCACACGGTCGGGCGTGGCGGCGATCCAGGCATAGACCGGGGCGACCAGGGCCTCGAAATCGGCGCGGTTCTCGGCCAGGCTCGCCACCCACAGGCTCGAATCGATCTTGGTGTAATCCTTGCGCGGATCCAGCGGCAGGCCGAAGCGGTTCTGCGTCTTGAGGTAAAAGGCCACTTCCCGGCGGGCGACTTCGGCGGGGAACAGGTTCAGCCGCAGCACGCGGTCCCAGACCAGGTTGTACTTCTGGCTCCACGTGCCCGGCTTGTCGAAGGCCAGCCGGGTGTGGTCGCCTTCCGCGGCCATCTTGATCCAGCGGGCCGCATACTCCTCGGCCGTCTTGCGGTACGCGGCCGCGTCGGCCCCGTGGCCGGTCAGCTCGCAGAGCTTAGCATAGGCCCCCAGGGCCAGGATGGCCTTGATCGAGAGGTTCGCATTGTGCGCCAAATGGCCCGCGAAGTCGTCGGTGCAAAGCTGGTTTTCCGGATCCAACCCCTTCTGTTTGAGGAACTCGGCCCAGCGGGTCAACAGCGGCCAGTATTTCCGCGCGGTGCCGGCCTCGCCTTCCGCCTGGGCCAAGGCGGTCACCAGGATCAGCATGTTGCCGCTCTCTTCCACCGGCATCTGGTTCTTGTCGGTGAGCTCGCCGCCGCCGTAGACCTGGCCGTCGGCCTTGGGGTACGTGCCCAGGTCGTGGGGCGCATAGGGGAACTTCCATCGCGGCGAGGAAGCGTAATCCAGGATCGGCAGCAACGTGGCCTTGGCCAGCGTGGGGCTGACGAGCAACAATAGCGGCGACTGCGGACAGATCACGTCCACGGTGCCGATGCAGCCGTTGCTGAAATTCTCCTTGGGGAACATCAGCGGCATGCCGTGGGCGTCGGCCGCCAGACCGTTGGCCGCCAGGCACTGCCGATACGAGAGCGCGCAGATCTCGGCATACTTCCGCCCGCCGGCTTTCTCCAGGTCGGCCATGAGATACTCGTCGAACAACATGCAGTGCGCGCGAAGCTGGCCGTAGTCGCGAGCGGCCGCCTCGAACAGGTCGCTTATCTCTCCGCCCATCCGCCGCCAGAAGGGGCGCAGCGGCTGGTGGAAATACTCGATCGATTCGAGCTCGTCATAGGCCAACAGCACGTGCCGGGAGATGGGGCTCTTGCCGGTCACCACCACCGCCGCCGACGCGAAGGCAATCACCGGCGAGGCGTCGTTGGCCGCGCGGGGCATCCGCGGATCGTCGCGATCGGGCAGCGGCCGGCCGGCCAGGAAGGCCCCCCGGGCCGTGTCGGCCGACGCGACGGCCGCCTGCGGCATTTCTTCGGCCGGGGCCCCCACGTACAGATAGCCCCAATCGATGCGCAGGTCGTCGCCCTTCTTTTGCAACACCGGCTGCTCTTGCGAACCCATTCGCAGAACGGTCGTTTCGCCGATCATCTGGCGACCCCAAACCACCTGCCGCTCGGGCTTGTTGACAACCAACTCCGCCTGGTTGTCGTAGTACACTTGGACTTCGTGCTCGTGGCCATCGGCCGTAGAGACATCCCAGCTCAGGAAGGTCATGGGATGGGCCAGCATGTCGACGGCGTACGGGAGCAGGGGCGTGGTGAACGTCAGTTGCACGTGGATTTGCAGGTTCTGGAAATCGTAGATCGTCCGCGTGGGCAACACCCGCAACTTGGTTTGCGGCAGGACCGGCACCCGGCTCGGCTCCGCGCCCATCAACCGGTAGACGTGGCCATCGATGCGGATCAAGCTGGTGAGCGGATTCGGCTTGCCGGTCCAGTGAACCGTGGCCGTGTTGGTGAGGTGATCGGCCGGCGACCAGATACTGAAATAGGGGTCGTGGAGCACCAGCGGTACCGCCGGCGGGCGGACCGTCGCATCGTCCAGCAGTTTCGGGGCCTGTTTGCCGGCCGTTTTTCGCTTCTTCCCCGCCGCTTTCTTGTGGGCATTTACCGGGTCCTTGGCGGCCTGGGCCGGTTTACCGGGACCAGATGCCGGCAACGCCGGCTGCGCCCATGAGATGACGGGATCGGTCGCAAGAAAAACGATGCCCAAAAGGGCGGTGGCCATGGTGCGGTACATGCTTGGTCTCCGGCAAGGTCTGGCTATTAGTGCAAGCCTCACTAGTTTAGCAACCGTCCCCCGCTCTCGCCACGCGCGGCCGGCGGAAAAAAGCATTGCCAAGGTCAACGCATGTGGTACCATGAGGACCGTTGCGCGGAAGAGGTCTTTTCCTTGCGGATGCTTCGCTATGGGTCGCCAACGGTCGTGCTGGCTCGGGGGTTGGGGCGTCGTGTTGGTCATTCTCGGCGGCTGCGGCGGCAGTGAGCCGTTTGCGCTGCTGCCGCTGACGGGCAAAATCACCTACGACGACGGCTCGCTCATTCCCGGCGACCGGGTCGTGGTGTGCTTCGTTCCCGTGGAGCGGCAGAGCCGTGGAAAAGACGTCTTCAGCGGCTCCCAGGGAGAGCTCGACATGAAAAGCGGACAGATCGTGGGGGTCACAACCCACAAGTATGCCGATGGCACCATGGCTGGCCGCTACAAGGTGACCGTCGCGGCAGTGAAAGACGGTCGCAACGGCATACAAGTTTTCACGACCGCCGTGCCGCAGCAGTACCAAGACGCCCAAACCACGCCGTTGACGTGCGAGGTGGTCCGCGGCCGCGCCATCGTGCTCACGGTCGCGAAGCCGCGCTGAAATACGAGGCCCTAAGATGGCAGCCGATCGAGCAAGCAAGCAGCGGACCGCGTTCACGCTGGTGGAAATGCTGGTCGTGGTGACGATCATCGGCATCCTCATCAGCCTGGTGATGCCCGGCGTGCAGTCCGCCCGCGAGGCGGCGCGGCGGATGCAGTGCGGTAACAATCTCAAACAGCTCGGGCTGGCCCTGACCGCCTACCACTCGGCGCTGGGGTGTTTTCCCGCCGCCCTTCGTTTTCCCACTGGTCAGGACCCGCGCACCAGCACGCAGTATCAGACCAACTGGGTGATCGCCATCCTGCCCTACCTCGACCAGCAGCCGCTGTACCGATCGTTCAATTTCAACAAGTACATTTCCGATCCGGCCAATCAGGAGCCGCGCGGAGCGCCGCTGGCGGTCATGATTTGCCCCACCGATATCGGCCGGGATAATCTGTACGGCAGCACCGCCGACGGCCCCGGCTGGGCCCGCGGCAACTACGGCGCCAACGGCTCCATCGCATACCTCAACCAGAACGTACCGGGCACCAGTCCCGCGACCACCGACTGGACCACGCCTTGGGCCCGGGGCGTGATGGGTTGGAACACCGCCATCACACTGGACCAGATCGTCGACGGCGCCTCGAATACCGTGCTCGTCGGCGAACTGCGCATCGGACTCTCGCCGATCGATCGCCGCGGCACCTGGGCCATGGGCGCGGTCGGCGCCAGCGCCCTCTGGGCGCACGGATCGGTCGATGGCATCGGGCCCAATGCCTGCACCACGCTCTCCGACGACATCGTGGGCTGCACGGCCCTGCAAGCGTCCTTGCCGCCGGGATTTCTCGCCCGCGAGTGCATGACCTGCTGGCCCGGCGAAGTGTCGCAACAGGCGACCATGCGCAGCCGCCACGCCGGCGGCGTGCAGTGTTGTTTCGCCGACGGCAGCGTGCACTTTATCAGCGATTTCATCGACCATTCGACGGGTGGGAACGTCACTTGGCAGAACCTCCACACCTGGGAGCGGCTCAACGCCTCGGCCGACAGGCTTCCCGTCGATTCCACGCAGTTCTAGACACTCTCTACAGGGGTTTTGGCATGCAGTATTTCCTTCCGCGAATTTTGGCCTTGATTATCGCTCTGTCGCTGGCCGGCACTGCGACGGCTCGGGCGGCCGACGCTTCCGGCAAGCTCCGGCTTACCAATCCGTTCTTCGCTTTTGACAACGGCGTCGGCCGGGGAGTGCTCGATCCCGAAGCGCAAGCGGCCATCCTGGCCGAGTTGGGCTACGCGGGAATCGGCTACAGCGGCACCCGGAACATCCCCGCCGTGCTCAAGGCGCTGGACGCCCGCGGACTGAAGCTGTTCAGCACCTACGTGGGCACCAGCGTCGACCCCAAGAAACCCAAGTACGACCCTGGCCTCCCGGAAGCCATTCGGCAGCTCCGCGGACGCGATACGATCCTCTGGCTGAACATGACCGGCGGGAAACCCTCGGGCACGGAACGCGACGAGGCGGCCGTGGCCGTTGTTCGCGAGGTGGCCGACCTGGCCGAGGCCGCCCATCTCCGCGTGGTGCTCTATCCGCACGTCGGCATGTACGTTGCCCGGGTGGAAGATGCTGTGCGGATCGTGAAGAAGGCCGAGCGGAAGAACTTGGGCGTGTCGCTGAACCTCTGCCATTGGCTCAAGGCGGATAAGGAGGAGAATCTCCGGCAGCGGCTTCGTGAGGCAATGCCGTACTTGATGCTGGTGAGCATCAACGGCGCGGACCACCAGGGCGATTGGGCCCGGCTCATCCAGACCCTCGATCGCGGCGAGTTCGATGTCTATAACTTCCTCAAGACGCTGCGCCGCGAAGGCTATACGGGCCCGATTGGGTTGCAGGGCTACATGATCAAGGGCGACCCGCGGGAAAACCTGCGCCGCTCGATGGCCGCCTGGCGGAAGTTCGTCGCGCGGATGGCGGCCGAGCGATAAGAATAGTGAGCGAAGGAATTCATGGTTAACCTCGTTCCCAAGTGGAACTTGGGCACGAGGTTGAACGAAGGAATTTGTGGTTGCCGCCTGCTTGTTTCGCTCCGGGATTCATGGTAGAAAACCAGTGGGTCCGGTGGCCGTGTGTCGCCGGTTATCCTGCCGTGAAGAAAATCGAACATCCTCCTGCGGCCCACAGCGATGCTCCCGCCCATCTACCAGGAACATGGCAAGACCTATCAGGCCGACACCTGCGCGGCGTTGGAACGGGCGGCGCAACGGGGCCGGGTGCGGCTGGAGGCCGTCGCCCGTGGGCACTATCCGGGCCGGAAGCTCGCCACCAAGACATTGCCGGGCGTGTGTTCGGTCGGTTTCTGGGACGCCGTCGAGCCGCAGGATTGGGGGTTGGATTGGCATCGCAACGAAGGGATCGAGCTGACCTTTCTGGAAAGCGGCAGCCTGGATTTCGCCGTTGACCGCTTCCGCTGCCGCATGAAACCCGACGATTTCACCGTCACCCGCCCGTGGCAGCGGCACCGGGTGGGCGATGCCAACGTCGGCCCCGGCCGGTTGCACTGGGTGATCCTGGACCTAGGCGTGCGTCGCCCCCATCAGCCCTGGCAGTGGCCCGCCTGGATCGTGCTCACCAAGGATGACCTCCGCCAATTGACGGAAATCCTCCGCCACAACGAACAGCCGCTGTGGCATGCCACACCCGAAGTCCGCGGATGCTTCAAGCGGATCGCCCAGGCCGTGGCCAGCCGTGAGCCCGACGGCGCCATCTCGCGTCTGCGGGTATACCTCAACGAGCTGCTGGTGCTGGTCTTGGACATGCTCCGCCAGGCCCACGTCGCACTCGATGAATCGTTGGCCAGCACGCGGCGGACGATCGAGTTGTTCTGGGCCGATCTGCGGCAGAATCTCGATCATTTGGGGCTGGAATGGACAGTGGGGGCGATGGCGCGGCGGTGCGGGCTGGGCGTGACGCACTTCATCCACCACTCCAAGCAGCTCAACAACATGACGCCCGCCCAGTATCTCAACCACTGCCGCCTGGAGGCCGCCGCGCGCCTGCTGCGGGAAAAGCCCGATTGCTCGATCACCCAGGTGGCCGTGGCCTGCGGCTTCTCATCGAGCCAGTATTTTGCCACATTGTTTGGACAGAAATATGGCTGTACGCCCCGCGCCTTTCGCATCAAAGACGAAGCCTGAAGGCTGATCGGCCCGCAAGCGGAGTTCCACCCCTTCCTTATTCATCCTTTATCCTTGCCAAAAAGGCCAACGCCGCCGAGGGGCTGGTCACGGCGCCCAGGCTGCGGCGAATCTGCTCCAGCGTGGCGTGGTTGTCGGGTGGGGTCTTCGACGCCACGCAGTCGCTGGGCACGTAGAGGTGGAAGCCGCTCAAATAAGTGTCGTTGGCCGTCAGCATGATCGAGAGATGCGCCAGCAGCCCCGTGAACACAAGCGTCTTGACGCGCAGTTTGTCAATCAGCGTATCCAGATTGGTCATCAGGCCGCTGGAACCGCTCAGTTTGAGCACGAACAAGTCGTGTTCGTCGGGCTGCAACAGCCGCACGACCGATTGGCCGCGGACATTGTTGAGGAGACAGTGGTTGACCTCCTTGGCGAAGCTCGCCCGCCAGCGATCGTGACTCTCATTCACGTAGATCACCCGCACGCCGGCTTGCCGCGCCCGTTGTTTCAGGCTGGCAATCTGCCGGGCCATTGGCTGGGCTTGGACGAGCAACTGGTCGCCGCCGGGAAACTCCAGGTCGTTGATCACGTCGACCAACAGCAGGGCCGTGTCGGCCGCGTTCAAGACGTGGCGTTGATCGCTCCCCTTTTCATTGCTTTCGAGCATGGCAGATGTCTCGAACATCGCACGGCGCGTGGGAAGTGCCTGAAAGTACCCGTCGCCCGGGGGACTACATGGACGTTTCATTTTACCCCGGTGTCGCCCAAAAGGGACCGTCCGCGCTTTGCAGTGCGGCGATTTCCCTGGGGTTTGCGCGCCGCGAGACACTTTCGCTGTTGAACTGGAACCGCCAAAGGATGCAGTGTATCCTGTAGCGATCGTTTGTGAAACAATGGCGCCGGCTCTTGCCGATGCAATCCGAAAAAGCCTCTCCCCAGGTGGATCGTGAAAATCAACCGTTATCTCCTCGGTAGTGCGCTGGTTGCCGCCTTGGGCGGCCTGTTGTTCGGCTTCGATACGATCGTGATCTCGGGCACCACCAATGCCCTGACGAAGGTCTTCGGCCTCAGCGACTTCTGGCTGGGATTCACCGTGGCTTCGGCGCTGATCGGCACCATCGTGGGCTCGGTGGCGGCCGGCCGCCCGTCGGACGCCTTCGGCCGCCGCGCCGTGCTCGGCGCCATCGCCTTGTTGTACGTCGCCTCGGCGGTCGGATGTGCGCTGGCTTGGGATTGGTACTCGTTGTTGTTTTTCCGCTTTGTGGGCGGTTTGGGAATCGGCGGGGCCTCGGTGGTTTCGCCGATGTACATTGCCGAAATTTCGCCGGCCCGCTTACGGGGCCGCCTGGTCGCCGTCCAGCAACTCAACATCGTTCTCGGCTGCCTGCTGGCGTTTCTTTCGAATTACGTGATATCGCAGGCGAATCTGGGGGGAGCCGAATGGCGGTGGATGCTCGGCGTGGTGGTCGTTCCCGCGGGGCTATTCTTCTTCCTGCTGTTCTTCGTCCCCAATTCTCCGCGCTGGCTGGTGGCAAAAGGGCGGCTCGACGAGGCCCGCCAGGTGTTCGGTCGACTGGGTACCGATGCCGATGGCAACGTGGACGAGGAGATCGAGGTCATTCGGGCGTCGTTGGCCTTGGACCATCATCGCGTCGAAGAACCGTTTTTCCGCCGCCAATATCGCAAGCCGATCCTCTTGGCCGTGGCGATCGCCATGTTCAATCAATTGTCGGGCGTGAATGCGATCTGGTATTACGCGCCGGCCATCTTCCGCATGGCGGGGGCCGGCCCGCGGGCGGCCATGCTCGAACCGGTCATCCTCGGCCTGGTAAATCTGGTGGTCACCATGTTGGCGCTCACGCTCATCGACCGCATCGGCCGCCGCAAGCTGATGTTGGCCGGCTCGATCGGCTATATCTTCAGCCTGGGCACTGCGGCCTGGGCTTTCTACGCCTACGGCGGCGCTTTCACGGCGGCGGTGAAAGCGATCGAGGCCAAGGCCGAGATCCCCGCGAGCGTGGCCGCCGCGGCGGGCACTGGTGGCATGGTGGTCATGGCAAGCCTGATCGTCTTCGTCGTGGCCCATGCCTTCGGCCAGGGCACCGTCATCTGGGTCTTTATCAGCGAGATCTTTCCCAATCGCGTCCGCGCCCGCGGGCAGGCGTTGGGCAGTTTCACCCATTGGATCCTCGCGGCCGCGATTAGCTGGACCTTTCCCATCATCGCGGCCAGGTCCGGCGGGCACGCCTTCGCTTTTTACTGTGCGATGACAGTGCTGCAACTGCTCTGGGTGCTGTGGCTGATGCCGGAGACCAAGGGCGTGCCATTGGAAGAGATCCAGAAGAAGCTGGGCATCGAGTGAAATAGAAGTCGGCAGTCGGCGGTAAAACGCCCGGCAGGTGGCACTTCCCTGAAAGAGCCTTGGCTGTCAAGGGCCTCCCGGCGAATTTTTTGCGTACGTTGCCCACGGAAGCCGGCGAGGGCTCCGAAACGTTGTTTCTCCTGTTTGGGAAGCGGGGTTCGGATCGGGTTGTCGCGGTCTTCATTTTTCGAGGTTGTCGAGCCGTTCTTTTCCTCGCGGCTGCACCACAACACATCCCTTCGTGAATTCGCTTGCCGTTCGACATTCGTCCGGGCCGAAGGGGCCCGACACCGAAGATTTTCTGCGACCGTCTCGCACTGCATGGCCGTCTCAATCAGGCGAACGCTCCACAACCAAGGTGGAGTCGAAGTGCCACCTCAGACTGGCCTTGCAGGCGAGGGCCTCTTCCGCGAGGAAAGGCCGATGCAACCGTCTTCTTCGTTCCGCGTTCCTCATCTGCGCTTTCCAAACGGTTTCCGGGAGACCCTTTTGTCGAGCCCGAGTGGAGGTCCGGCCTACGCCGTTTGGCCGACCAGCTTTCGCCACGGTGGACCGCCCACCACGTACGGCTCGTTATGCTTCACCAGGCGAAACGCCAGTGCCATCCGCCGACCGCTTCTATGAGCGTCGTCCCTTAAGCGTCTCCACGGCGAGTCAGTGCTGGGGACGAAGCTCGATGGCGCGACGATAGGACTCGAGCGTCCGGGCCGCGATCTGGTCCCAGCCGAGAACCGCCTCGGCCCGCGCCCGTCCACGCGCAACCAAGTCGCAGCGCGCGGCTTCGTCGCCAAGCAATTCGACGATCGCCGCGGCCAGCTCGCCCGCGTCGTTCTCGGCGACGAAGCGAGCGGCGTCTCCAACGTGGTCGGGCAGACCGGCGCGGTGGGTGCCGATCACGGCCGCGCCATGCGCCGTCGCTAGGCCGGCAGGGTACCCGGCGAAGCTCCCGGTATAAGGGAGCACGCAAAGCAGCGCCCGCTGATACTCGCCGACCGCCGCGTCGAGCCCGATCTCGTTGAGCCAGCGCACGCCGTCGCCGAGCCCGGTCTCGCGGCTGGCGCGGAGGGCCTGGTCGGGACTGGTCGCGCCCCAGTGGCCGTGGATGGTGAGCCGCGGCGTCCGCGCGCCGAGACGCTCCTTCACCAGGCGGATGGCATCGAGGAGCGTGTAGAAGCCTTTGCCGCTCTCCAAATGATGCCCGCCGTAGAAGATGATTCCTTCGCGCGGCTCATCGCTGAGAGGCCGGATCTCCACGCCATGCGGCACGACGTCGATGCGCTCCGCGTCGACGCCAAGCTGGCCGAGACTGTCCTTCAGCTCCTGAAAGTGGACGATGATGCGGTCCGCCCGATTGTAGCGGAGGTTGGTCTTGGGAAAGTCGAGCTGATAGGGGTCCAGCTCGTGCACCGTGACCACGCGTGCCGCGCGGGACGGCATGCCCAGCCAGTGGAAGACGGTAGCGGACCCGGTCGCGTTGAGGATCTGCTGGAAGTGGAGCACCTCGGCGGCGCCGTCGTGCCGGTGGAAGCGGCGGGCGCGCTCCCAGCAAACAAGGCTGCGCACCTGCGTGCGGAGCCAGTACTTCAACGGGCTGGTCGACTTGTGGAAACGGACGTTAGGCAGCTCGAAGTACTCGCAGCGTCGATCCTGGAACTGCTTATGGATGGCGATGGGATCGTCGCAGCCGCAGTTGGTGGCGATGATGCCGACCTCACTGCCGAGACGGCGTTCGAGGGCGCGGCGGAGCCCATCGGTGTAGGCTCCGTACGATGTGGCAAACCAGCAGGAGATGATCTTCACGTTCATGGTGTGGTCGCACCGCCGCGAGGTCGCGGGCTCGAAGTCTGGGAGAGATTGGGATTGGTCGAAAAACAACTTCCCGGTTTTGTTTCCTTTTTCCGTAGCCCAGGCATTTATGCCTGGGACGCAAATCGCACGTTCGCGGACTGCCCGCTTTCCCCGATCCGCCGCCTGCGGCGGCGGATCGGGGAAAGCGGGCAGTGTATTGGGGCGCCGCCGTAATCCCAGGCATAAATGCCTGGGCTACGGAAATCGGGAAGTTATTCTTCGGCGGGACCTTACCGGAGATTTCCCATTCGCCGTGAGCTTGGAACCGATCCAGGCTCGTTTGGCCATTATGTTACCAAATTCCGGCCGCGTTGCGATAGATGTTGTGTCGCATCGTTCGTGGTTGTGGGGATGGTGGACCCGGGCAAACCACGCCCTTCGCTGCGCTCAGGGACGTGCCACCAAACGTCAGGGACGAACCACACGACGTTACGCTCAATCGATTGCCGAAGCCAGGCCGGGGATCACCCGCTGGGCGTTGAGGTGATAGATCTTTCGCAATACGTCCCCCGGCAAGTCCAGCCCGTAGAGCCGCCAACGGGTGTAGACGCCGAAACGGCCAATGTAGTCGGGGTACTCGAAATATTCGTCGCGGGTTTCCAGCAAGCGGTAGTAGCAGCGATAGGCCTCGACCGAAACCGGCATGTCCAGCCCGAAGAGGATGCGGTCCTGGTGCTTGATGAAGAAGTCGCGGGCGGTGTAGGGCTGGCGGCCCAACTCGTCGATCCGCGCGGAGAAATCGATCACCACGTTGGGATGCGCGTCGAGAAGCTGGCCCACCGTCTCCAGGTCCTCGGGCAGGTTGGCCACGTGGGGCAAGAGGAACGTGGTGCGAGGATGGTCGGCGATCATGCGGTTGCGCTGCCGTAGTAGTTCGAACTTAGAGAAATGGCTGTCGCGGAAGTTCCAGCCGGGAAACTCCCGCAGCGTGAGATAATGCTCGTTGTGGGCGTCGATGGGCTCGAAGAAGCCCATGGGGTCGGAAACGTGGATCAACACGGGGAGGCCCAGCTCGCCGGCCCGCCGCCAGATGGGATAGAGCCGCTCGTCGTCCACCCGCAACATGGCCCCGGATTGATCGCGGAACCGCAGCCCCAGCTCCTTGGTGATCTTGAGCCCGGCTGCGCCGCGGGCGACGTCGGCTTCGAGGCGTTCGATGCAGCGCGCGGCGAAACCATCGTCCTTGATGAGCACGGGGTCGCCCCACTGGGCGAAATCGGCCATGGTGAGCGCGGCGAAGCGGCCCGGGTAACGCTGGACGTAGTGCTCCAGGAAATAGCCCAGGTCGCGGCGGGCGATGGTGTAGGTGTTGTTTTCCAAGGGCATGGTGGTGTTGCCGGTCACGTTGACCCACACCCGCACGCCCACGGCGTCCATCACCTCGATCAGCTTCTGCGGCGGCAATTCGCCGAAGAGGTGGTTGTGGGCGTCGATCACCGCGAAGCGGGGCTTCTCGGGCACGTGGGCCGGCACGCGCAACAGGCACTTGGGCCGGTAATCCTTGAGCAACACTTCTTCCACGGGCGGTCGGCTCACGCTGAACTCCTACGGTAAAATGGCCTCGACGCCCGTCATTTGGCAGAAATCGACCAGGGCCGCATAGAGATGCGTGCCGTAGCCCAGGCAGGCGTATTCGTTGGTCCAGTGTTGCAGGAGCTGGTCCATGTCGCAGTGGGCGGTGACGAAGCCGTGCGGCCAGAAGGGGATATTGCACTCGCGGCGGCGGGCGTCGAGCTGCTCGGCGGGCGGCTCGAAGATCGAGCAGCGGGTGATGACCATGGTGAAACGGCCGCTGACGCGGCCGAGCCGGGCCAAGACGCCTTCGCCCACCTTGCAGACTAGCTCGACCGAGAGCCCGCCCGCGGCGCCCTCGGTGGGGATGCCGTGCTCGGCGAAGCCGGCCGGCCCGAGCTTGCCGGCCAGCGAGGGAGGGCAGGCCCCGTCGCCGATGATCTTGATCTCGCGGCTGTGCTTGTCGATGTGCTGCAGATCGCCGTAATACACCGGCTCGCTGCTGAGCCGGGTGAGCAGCAGCACGCTCAGCGCGGTGTTGAAATCGCCCAGCGTCGACGTGCCACAACCGTCTTCGAGCATCATGCTCTGGGCGAAACAGGTGGCGCCATAGTCGTCGGCCAGCCCGGGGAAGGATTGGATGGTGTAGAAGTCCCAGGCGTTTTTGCGGACCAGCCGCTTGATGGCCAGGTAGAGCCGCAGCGAGCGCTCGTTGACGGGCGTGGGCGAGGGCACCCGGCCGAAGAGCTGCCGCAGCCGCGGTTCGAGCGCGGAGATTTCGTCGTCGGCGACGGCCTCGGCGGTGCGGATCAGCTCGGTGGTGTCGCGGCTGTCGATGTCGATGCCGAAGGTGCGCATCCACTGGCTGGGATCGGCCGCGCCGCAGGTCTGGCCCATGCCGCGTCCGCCGAAAGCGCCGATGGTGGAGAGATTGAGCCGTTGCTTGAGGTTCGCCGCCTGGCAGAAGCTGACGATTTTGTCGACCTCGTGCGGCTCGTCGGCCCCGCCATAGACGAACTTGTGGAGGATGCCCACTTCCAGCAGGGCGCCGTGCAGCACCAGTCCGCCCACCGGCCGCCAGCCCTGCGAGCCGGGGTGGGTCCAGAGCAGCACGCCTTTGCCGGTCATGGAGAAATCGCGAATGGCGGCGACCATCTGCGAGCTCCAGACCCAGGTACCGGAGAAGAGGATCACACAATCGACCCGGTCGTCGGTCTTCATTTTCCGCAGCGCCGCGCGGGCTTCGTCCTTGGTGGCGACGACCACGTCGTGCTCGATCAGCTCAATGCCGCGCTCGGCCAGAGCGCGTTTTGAGCGGGCCACCAGTGCGTCGTCGATGAAGGGCTGCCCCAGCGGGTCTTGCAAGCCGTCCTTGTGAACGCCATAGACGATGAAACCGACGCAAGGGTGAAGCATGGCGGATATCTCCCGGGTGAATCCATGAATTCCGAATTTCAGATCTCAGATTTCAAAACCCCAGTCCCTATTTTGTTCCACAACGCACGCAGAGCGGGATAGACTTCCCGATAAGCGGCGAAACGCTCGTTGTAGATCGCCGCGCGGCGCGGATCGGGCTCGATCGCGCTGCCGCTCTTGACCCAGCCCGCGACCAGCTCGCGGGGCTCGGCGCCGGAGTGGGCCGCACAGGCCAGGATGGCCGCGCCCAGACAGCCGGCCTCGGTGACGGCCAAGGTGGCGATGGGCCGGCCGAGCACGTCGGCCTTGAGCTGCGTGAGCAGCGGGCTCTTGGCGCCGCCACCGATGGCGCGGAGTTGGCGGATCGGCAGCCCGGCGTTTTCCAGCAGGTCGAGATTCAACCGCATTTCCAGGGCCACGCCTTCGAGCAACGCCCGCAGCACCTCGCCACGAGTGGTCCCCAGCCGCAGACCGAGGATCGCGGCGGGGAGCGTGGCGTCGAAGTGGGGAGTGCCGGCGGGAGTAAAATAGGGCAGCACCAGCAGGTCGGTGGGCACGGCGGCCATGCCGGCCAACAGCAGCTCGTAGGGATCCTGACCGGAGCGCCGCGCCTGTTGCACCTCGGCCTGGCCCCACTGGTCGCGGAACCATCGCAGCAAGTTGCCGCCGGTAAGGCTGAAGAGCACGGTGGTGTACATGCCGGGCAGCGTGTAGTCGTAGGTGCAGAGGTTGCTGCGGAGCAGGGTTTCGTCGAAAATGGGGCGATCGAAAACGGGGCAGATGCACTCGACGGTGCCGGTGGCATACATGGCCATCGCCGACTGCACGGCGCCGGCCCCCAGCGCGCCGCAGGGCTGATCGTGGCCGCCGGCGACGACCTGCACTCCGGCGGGCAGCCCCAACTGCCGGGCCACAACGTCGGCGACCACGCCCACCACGCTGCCGGAAGGCAAGGGCCGGGCGAGCTGGCCGCGGTCGATTTGGACGGCCGAAAGGATCGCCGGCTCCCAGTCGTGGCAGACGACATTGAAGAGCATCATGCGGCCGGCCAGCGGCCAACTGATGGCCGGTTCCAGGCCGAGCCGAGCGTGGATCAGTTCTTCGAAGCAATAGAACTTCCGGGCCGCGCGCCAGACTTCGGGCCGGTTGCGCCGCAACCAGAGCAACTTGAAGACGGTGAACATCGGATGGGCCGTATGGCCGGTGAGCCGGTAGAGCCGCTGTTGGCCGAACTCTTCCACCCAAGGGGCCACGAGCGGCTCGGCGCGGGCGTCGGACGAGACCATGGCGTGGGCGAGCATTCGCCCGTCGTCGCCGATGGCGGTGAACGCTTCGCCCTGGCTGGAGATGGCCAGGGCGCGGACGGGATCGCCCGTGCAGGCGGCGGCCGCTGCTTCGGCGATCACGTTCATGCAGGCCTCGACGACCCGCGCGGAATCCAGCTCGGCCCAGCCGCGCTGGGGACTCAGCAGCGGATACTCGCGATAGGCGAAGGCCAGGGTTTGGCCGGCCGCATCGAAGATGCCCGCCTTGCAGCCGGTGGTGCCGACGTCGAGTCCCAAGTAGCTCATGGCTGCTTTCTCACCAAGGCGGCAGGGCCAGGGTGCCGCCTTCGAGGTGTACCACGCTGCCGTTGATGAAGCCCGCATCGTCGCTCAAGAGAAACGCCACGGCCTTGGCGACGTCGATGGGCTGGCCCATGCGCTGGACGGGGATCTTCTTTGCCACGTCGGCGTAGAGTTCCTCCTTGGGCTTGTCCCAGCCCGCGCAGGAGGCGGCCAACATCGGGGTGTCGATGGTGCCCGGGCTGACGGCCACGAAGCGGATGCCCTGGGGACTGTGGTCGGTGGTGAGCGAGCGCATCAGGGCCACGATCGCGGCCTTGGAGGCGCCGTAGATCGCATGGGCGGGGAAGCCGATGTCGGCGGCGACGGAAGTGGTGAAGCAGATCACTCCTTTGCCTTGCCGCTGCATCACGGGAATGGCGTGCTTGCAGACCAGCACCGGCCCAAGCAGGTTGACGTCGATCACGCGGTGGAATTGCTCGACGGTGAGCTCCGTGATCTTCTGATTGCTGAGGATTCCGGCGTTGGAGTGCACGGCGTCCAAGCGGCCGAATTTTTCGACGGCCAGCTCGACGGCGGCGCGGACGTCGCTTTCCCGGCTCACGTCGCCGTAGTGGAACAGGCATTGGCGATCCTCCGCGGCGAGGCAGCCGGCCAAGGCCCGTCCCTCTTTCTCCTGGATCGACATGGCGATCACCCGGGCGCCTTGCCGGGCAAACAACTCAGTACACGCCTGGCCGATGCCGGACGTTCCCCCGGTGACGAGAATTACGCGGCCTTCGAGCGGGCTTTGCACGGCGATACTCCTATTATCCTTGATAACCGGATCGTTGACGGTGGGGCCGGCCCGCGCGGCGAAACTCGATCGCCTGGTCGATCAGCCGGCAAATATCGTATTGGGGGCGGAAGCCGAGCAGGTAGCGGGCCTTGGCGATGTCGACGGCGAAATCCCGCCCCACCGGGTCGACGAGGTCGAGCACCTCGATTTCCAGCCGCCGCGCCAGGTAGTCGGCCGTGGCGACGTAGTCGAACGGCTCGGCCATGGCGATGTTGAAGGTCTGGCCTTCGATGGCTTCCGTCTCCAGCGCCAGCAGAAAGGCCTGAACGCAATCTTCCAGGGCCACGACGTGGCGGAGCAGCGGCCGGCCATGGGGATGCCGCAGGGCCACCGCCGCATCGCGGCCCGAGACATACCGCTCGCGCTGGGACGGCGTCATCAACTCTTGCCAGACGGGAATGCCGAAGCACTCGCCGGCCACGGTCAAGTGGTTGAGGATGTCGTCCTCGGCATGGATCCACGACATGCGGAGGCAGACCGTGGGCACGCTGGCCTGGCAGCAATATTGCTGGGTCATCGTTTCCTCGAGGACCTTGGAGAGCGCGTAGTAGCCGGGATAGGCGTTCATGGGCAGGTCTTCGCGGATGGGCACGGGCTGCTCGTTGAAGTAGATGCCGTTGACGCAATCGCCGCTGGCCAGCACAAACCGCCGCGGGGCCTTGGTTCGCACCGCGGCCTCGAGGAGGTTGAAGGTGCCGCGGGCGCTGACCTCGATCACTCCCTGGCGGTCTTCCTTGCAGGTGGCCAGGTGCAACACGGCGTCGCTGCGGGCCACCAGGGCTTCGACCGCGGTGGCGTCGCCCAGGTCGGCATGGACCTCTTCGACGCCGGGCACGCCGACGCCGCGGCAATGCCGCACGGCGAGCACCTGATAGCCGCGTTGGAGCAGGGCTTCGCAAAGCGGCCCGCCCAGCTTGCCGCTGCCGCCGGTCACCAAAACACGCCGTAACGAAGGCATGGTCTACTACTCCGGATATTGCATGAATTCCACAATGGCGCCGTCGGCGGTTTCAAAGAAACCGACGAAGGCGATGCCGGCGTCGAACGGTTCCAAGAGCACCTTGAGCCCCTTGGCGGCCTCGCGAATGTCGGCCACGCGGTAGGCAACGTGGGGCCGCTCCCGCACCGGACCGGTGACGGGGCTGTCGGGCTCAAACCGCAGCCACTCGATGTGGTACGGATGGGTGCGGAAATCGGTGACCCACACGCGGGTCGCGGGGACGAAGATTTCGTCCCCCTTCTTTTCGGTCGTAATCATCCCCAGATGGTCGAATTGCACGATGGATCTCCAAAAGAGAAACTTGCGGGGTGTGGAGTGCGAGGCGTGGAGTGAACCCTGTTCAAGCCATACCTCACACAGCCGCACGACACGCACTTCAACTTGGTGGGGCTCGCTGCGCTCGACCCACCCTACCAACTGCCCTCACCCCCTGCCCCTCTCCCGCAAGCGGGCGAGGGGAGCTTTCTAAGCCCTCGCGCACGCGGGCGAGGGGAGTTTTCTAAACCGGCGAATGGAAATCGACGACCTCTCCGCTTTGCGAAGATTCGGCGGCCGCCACCATCAACGCCAGGGCGGTCCGCGATTCTTCCGGCGTGATGCGGTCCGGCGGCCGGCACTCGCGGACGCACTGGGCAAAGTAGGACAGTTCCGCGCGAAGGATGCCGAAGCGCTGGCCCAGCGGTTGCGGCCAGTACATGGTGTCGGGCATCTTCACTCCCTGCGCGTCGTGGATCGCCAGGCCGGCCTCGCCGCAATTGACGTAGATCGCCCCGGCGGTGCCGATGATCTCCATGCGGGCGTCGATCTGATAGGGCGTGGTTTCCGGCAGGTGCCAGATGGACTCCACGACCCCGATCGCGCCGCTCTCGAAACGCATCATCGCCCAAGCCGCGTCGGCATACTTGTTTTCGCCGGGGTGGACTTCCTGGGCATAGACGTTCCTGGGCCGCGACTGGCTGAACCAGAGCATCAGGTCGGCATCGTGGATGCCGTCGCCCAGGAGGGCCGAAATCTTATCGAGCACCTGCCGCCCGATGACCTTCGAGAGGTTGCGCCGCGCGTGCATGGAGATGATTTTGCCGATGCGCCCTTCCTGGATCGCTTCCTTGGCCAGCGCCACGCGGGGATCAAAGCGGCAAATGTGGCCGACCATGAAGTGGCCCGGACCGCGGTGGGCCGCGGCCACCAGGTCGTCGCACTCGGCGACGGTGGCGGCCATGGGCTTTTCCAGCAACACGTGCTTGCCGCTCTGCAAGGCGTCGAGCGCGATCTGGTGATGGTCGTCGACATGGGTGGCGATACTCAACACGTCGATATCCGGGTCGGCCAGCAATTGGCGATAGTCCGTGTAGCGATTGGCGACCGCGTAGCGGCGGCCCAGTTCATCAACCCGTTCGCGGCGGCGGGTGCACAAGGCGGCCAATTCGATGCCGGGCATACCGGCCAGGGCGTCGGCGTGCACTTCGCCGAACCAGCCCAAACCGATCACACCCCAGCGGAGGTTCTTGGTGCTGCTCATTTGTGCTCTCCTTGCTCTTAAGGACCTGATTGTGGGCCGGGCCAGGGGGCCGCGTCAAGGGAAGGGGGGAGGGGGAAAAGCGGATGGGAAAAAGTACGAGTTGGCATGCGCGTCGAGAACGGTCCGAACGGTGGCGGCGGAAATGCCGAAGATAGTGAAGAAGATGGCCGCCCGTCGCACCGTTTTTATTGACATCCCTCGCAAGTATGGTAATCTGATAGAAATTGCGCTGTGGTAGAGTATCACAGCCGATGGGCATGTGCATCCCTCAATAGAGTGGAGATGCTTTGAGCCATGATGAATAACACCCGCCGCTGCTTTGCGCGGCGGTTCGCAGCATTGGAAATCGCGCAGAGAGGAAAAGGATTGCACTCCATGAGAATTGGATTTCTGGTCGGCGCTCTGATCGCTACCGCGCTGGGTGGTGTGAAAGCGGCGGAACCAGCCGATGGCGGGGTGAGCGACTTCCTCCTTCGCCCAGCGAGCCAGCCGCATTACGGCATACCGACGGCGTCGGCCGCACCGCAAGCGAAGGCCACAACCCAAGAGAGCGGTCTACCCGTATTGTCGATCCATGGTTGGAACAAGGCCCAGGATCGGCCATCGATCCAGTTGGCGTTAGTGCTGGGCAAAACCGCGGATCCGGCGGCGCTGGCGCCGTTGGCGATCGACGGCGTCAAAGCGGTGACGGACTGGAAACACGCTATCGAAATGCTCGATCAGCCGATTGTGGGCGTGCCGGGCCAAATCCGCAGGAAGTCGATGGCGCTGCTGGAGTTCGACGACCAGAAGCTGTTGCGGCTGATGGGTCACGATAATTCCTTGAAGAAGCCGGCCGTCTTTGGGCTGGACGAAAGCGGTGTCCGCCTGGTGTTCTACGTGCTGGAAACGTGGAGCGATGCGAGCGGCGATTTCCGGTTGGAGTTGCGGGACCTCGACGCGGCGGCCGACAAATTTGCCCAACCGGGGCAGTTGCGGATCTGGTTGCTGGACGACGAAAAGCCGGTTTGGTCCGAAACCATCCCCTGGCCGGGAAAGCAAGAAAAGGTATTGGCGCCGAAGCCGGCCGAGCCGGCGACGCCCAAGTTCGACATGGCCCCGCCGCGATTGTCGCCCGGCGACGGTCCGCTGGCGCCGGCGGCGGTGGCTCCCACCGTGCCGGCGACCAATCTGCCGCCGTTGTGGCCTTCCAACCCGGTCGCGCCGCCGCGAAACAGCCCGCCGCCGCAAGCGGTTCAGCCGCCGGCGCCCCTGGATGTCAAGGAGATGAGCGTCGATCAATTGGTCGATCACATCGATAAGACCTGGGGAGCGGGGATGTCGTCGCGGGTGCGGCGGGAGTGGCAGGGCGGGACCGACTACTTCTACAAGTCGCAGAACCCGGTGGCGGACCGGCTGAACGTCTTCGTGCGAGTCGTCAAGGACTGTTATTGGGAAACGTCGGGGGAACTGCACGACGCTTTCTCGGTGCTCTACGGCAAGCTGAAACAGCGGCAGACACCGTCCGCACATCAGTGAACGATTGGATGCCAGCGGCCGGGGTTTCTTCAAGCAGGTTCGTCCGACGGCAAAAGAGACGCGATTGATGGCATACGTCTCGCGGTTGCGGCGTGTTCGTACCGCGGCTCACCGCTTCGCCGCTTGAACAGTTTGCCAGGCAACCTCCTGGAGTCGCTTCGCTTCGTCGGGCGCGACACGGACGAGCACCCACGGCCACTTCTTGAGTTCGCCCGGCAGCCCCAGGGGGCTCTTATCGAAGAGCGTGGCGTAGAACACGCAGGCCGCCAGATAGGAACCGGTGGGAGTGGGATGGCTCCGGTCGGACTGATAAAGAACGAGATTGGGATCGTCGGCGAGAGCCTTCTTCCAGGCCATGCCGATCGGGGCGACGGAAGCGTTAAGCTCCCGGGCAATGCGGAAATACGCCCCGTTCAGACCGCCTGTCAGCCCGCTGCGGTGCTGCTTGCACCAGTTCTCAAAGCCGATGGCATCCACGCCTCCGGCCGCCTGGTAGACCGCCCTGGCGTACTCGGGTGATGTCGCCGGATCGGCACCGTCCTGCATCTGTGGAATGTGCTGTCGTGCCCAGGTCAGGTAGAAGACCGTCTTCGCCCCCTGCTTGGAAATCTCCCACTGGAGAATACGGGCATAGCGGTGCATCGACTCCGGGTTGAGGATCGGCTGCATGCTATTCTCCTGAAGGACCACCGCGTCCCATTTCCTCTCCCGGATCTTGTCGATTGCCGTCTGTTCGCGAACGTGCCGTTCGAAAGTGCATGCGCCTACGAGGTGTTGGCCGGTCTCGATCTTGCGACCGCCAGCAGCCTCAGCAAGAGCTGTCACCAGGGCCGGCAGATCGTTCACCGAGGTGTAGCTGTTGCCGATGAAGAGCACTTTCAGTGGCGGCTCGGCAACCTGCCCCGCTTCACAAGCCGAGAGGAGAAGCAAGGGGATAAGGAGGAACCGTTTGCGAGTGAATATCATCGGACAATTACCTTTCGTCTTGTCTAATTCCCGGCGAAACCGCAAGCGGCGGACCGCCACTCCGATCCTTCATCCTTTATCCCTAATCCCTTATGATCCGCCATGTACCGTACTCCGTGGAAAGTAAGAAAACAAGGGGCGATACGACCACCAACGATGCCCAGCGGCGATCTCGGTACGGCGGGCAACCTCGTCGGGTGGCTCAGCAGTATGCCCCGCTTCGCCGGGGCCGCTCGATGTGGTACATTAAGAAGCCATCGAGCAGCGAACAGTCTCCGCGCGAGTCGGGTAAGGAGCCGAATGGACGAAATCGTATTTGATTTGGAGCGGGAGGGTGCGGCAATCGCAACGGCGATTGGGCTTCCGCAGTCCAAGGTCAAGGCGGCCGCCGAGCTTTTGGGCCAGGGCAACACGATTCCTTTCGTGGCGCGGTATCGCAAGGAACGCACCGGGGGCTTGGACGAAACGGCCCTCCGCGCGATCGAGGACGCGATCGACACGCTCCGCGCGCTGATCGAGCGGAAGAACACCGTTCTCAAAACCATCGCCGAGCAGGGTAAGCTGGACGCTGCCCTGCGGGAAAAGATCCTCGCCTGTGCGGAGAAAAAACAGCTCGAAGAGATCTACCTGCCGTACAAACCCAAGCGCCGCACTCGCGCCGCCATCGCCCGTGAGCGCGGGCTCGAAGGGCTCGCCGCCATACTGCAGCGGCAGGTCAATCCGGGCGGTTCCCGCATGGAGGTGTTGCGGCCGTACATCGATCCCGACCGCGAAGTGCCGGACGCCGAGGCGGCCCTCGGCGGAGCCTGTGACATCGTGGCCGAGGAGTGGGCCGACGATGGCAAACTTCGCGGCGCGGCGCGTGAGGCGATCGAGCGGGGAATGCTCGTCTCCCGGGTCCGCCGCGAGTGGGTGGGAAAGCCCGGGAAGTTCGAGATGTATTACGACCATCGCGAGTCGTTGGCCAAGGTGCCGTCGCATCGCTACCTGGCCATGCGACGCGGAGAGGCGGAAGACGTTTTGCGGTTGGCGATCGAGATCGACGACGAACTGCTCATCCGCCGGTTGACCGGCCACCTGGTCACCAATCCGTCGTTCCTGTTCCGGCAAGAATTGACCGAGACGGTGGCCGATTGCTGCCGACGACTACTACTGCCTTCGCTGGAAGCGGCGATCCTGGCCGAGAAAAAGGAAGCCGCGGACGAGGAGGCGATCCAGGTTTTCGCACAGAACCTCCGCGAATTGCTGCTGTTCGCGCCGGCCGGACCGCGGGTGGTGTTGGGGATCGACCCGGGCTTCCGCACCGGCTGCAAAGTGGCCGTGATCGACGCCACGGGCAAGTTCCTGGAGCATGCCACGATCTATCCCACGCCGCCACACAACAAGACCGAAGAGGCCCGGCGGGTCCTGCTCTCGCTGCTCGACCGGCACCGCACGGAACTCATCGCCGTGGGCAGCGGCACCGGCTCGCGCGAGACCGATGCGTTCGTCGCCGCGGTGCTGGGCTCCAGCGGTGCGAAGGCGGCCAAAGTCACGGTCAACGAATCGGGGGCCTCGATCTACTCGGCCAGCGATACCGCCCGGGCCGAGTTTCCCGACTTGGACGTCACGGTGCGCGGCGCGATCAGCATCGCCAGGCGTCTGCAAGACCCGTTGGCCGAACTGGTGAAGATCGATGCGAAATCGATCGGGGTGGGCCAGTACCAGCACGACGTGAACCAGGCCAAGCTCCGCAAGATGCTCGACCGCGAGGTCGAGTCGTGCGTTAACCTGGTGGGAGTCGATCTGAATACGGCCAGCGTGCAATTGCTGAGCTATGTCTCCGGCATCGGGCCGAAGATGGCGGAGTCGATCCAGCGCTACCGCGACGCCCACGGCGCGTTTGCGGGCCGCGACGGGCTGCTTTCCGTTCCGCGGCTGGGCAACAAGGTCTTTCAGCAAGCGGCCGGGTTCCTTCGCGTGCGCGGCGGCCGCCAGCCGCTGGACAACTCGGCCGTCCACCCCGAAAGTTACTATGTCGTGGAGAAGATGGCCCGCGCCGCGGCGGCGACGCCCGAGGCGCTCGTGGGCAACCCGGCCGCGATCCGCAAGCTCGATCCGCACCAGTTTGTCGACGAGCGTGTGGGGCTGCCCACGATCGCCGATATTATTGCCGAGCTGGAAAAACCGGGCCGCGATCCCCGACAAGAGTTCCGCGTGCCGCAGTTCGCTGAGGGGGTCCACGAGATCACCGACCTGCGCGAAGGCATGATCCTCGAAGGCGTCGTGACGAACGTCACGCGGTTTGGCGCCTTTGTCGACGTCGGCGTCCATCAGGATGGACTGGTCCACGTCTCGGAGCTCGACCAACGGTTCATCAAGGACCCGACCGAGGTCGTGGCCGTGGGCAATATCATCCGCGTGAAAGTGCTCCAGGTGGACGCCGAACGCCGGCGGATCGCGCTTTCCCGAAAGCAGGCCGGCCCTTGACGGCGCTGGGCGTGAATGTCATGAGAACCACGAACCTCGTCATGTTCACCGCGCTGGCCCTTCTGGCTTCGATTGCGGCAGCCACCCGCGTGGCGGAAGCAGCGGCCAGGCCCAACATCATCGTGATGGTGCTCTGGGGCGGCACTGAGGCCGGGATCGGCATCAAGACTGGAGACGCATAAGGATCTGCCGCCGCAAACTGTCAATCGCTGTAACCGAGGTTTTTCCGCAATGTGTCGTCTTGACCTGTCGATCCTGATCCTATCCTGCCTTGCCGTCGCGTCTGGAGCGCCGGCCGAGGTCGCTACTTGGCATGTTGCCGGCGGCCGACCTGACGCCTCGGATGACAACCCGGGCACAGCCCAAATGCCGTGGAAGACGATCTCCAAGGCTGCGGCGCTTCTGCAGCCCGGCGACACGGTGATCATCCATGGCGGAACCTACCGCGAGTACGTCCACCCGGCCCGCAGCGGCACGCCGGTCCAGCCGATCACCTACCAGGGCGCGACTGGCGAGGAGGTGGTGGTCAGCGGCGCCGACGTGGTCACGGGCTGGGTCCCGGCCGGCGACAAGGTTTGGAAGAAGGAGCCCTGGCCCTACCACTTCCCGACCCATCCCGCAGACCAGCGGCTGGTCGGCCGCTGCGAGCAGGTCATCATCGCTGGCCGTTTGTTGCGTCAAGTGGAACAGCGCAGCGAGATGCCGGAGGGGACCTTTTGCGCCGACACCGCCAACAAGGTTCTGTACGTGCGGCTGCCCGGCGATGCCGATCCCAATGCGCAGCCCGTGGAAGTCAGCATTCGGCCGGTCTGCTTTGGCGTGGGCTTCCGTAGCGAGCCCCGCGATACGATCCACGTTCGCGGTCTGACTGTCCGCCACGCGGCCAACACGGCGCAGCGCGGCGCGCTGGCTGCCAGGGGCGATCATTGGCTCATCGAGGATTGCCGCGTCGAGTGGACCAATGGCAGCGGCCTTTCCTTCTCGGGCAATGACACTACGCTCCGCCGCGTCCGCGTGGATCACAACGGCCAGCAAGGGCTGGGCGGCCACGGCGACGGATTTATCCTGGAAGACGTGGTTTTAGACCACAACAACGTGAAGGGATTCCCCAAGGGCTGGGAAGCCGGCGGCATGAAGCTCGCTCGCGCCCGCCGGGGCGTTGTCCGCCGCTGTCAGGCGCTGGCCAACGACGGCGTGGGGCTGTGGTTCGACGTGGACGTTCGCGATGTGCTCGTCGAGCAATGTCTCTGCCAGGACAATGCCGGCCCGGGAATCCAAGTGGAAATTAGCGGCGGTTTCCGCATCCGGAACAACCTCTGCGTACACAACGGGACCGACCGTCATTGGTGTGGCGCGGGGATCCTCCTCGCGGAGGCCGACCATTGCACCGTCGAGCACAACACCTGCGTGCTCAATCCCACCGGCATCAGCATTCGCGAGCAGGGGCCGCGCAACGCGTCCGAACCGTCGAGCGCGCCGGTCATCTACCATGTCCACGACGTGACCATCAGCAGCAATATCTGCGCACTGAATACCAAATACCAGTTTGGTCTGTGGTGGGACAACGTCTTTTTCGGCGGGAAGCTGCTCACCAAGGACGGCCGGCCTCGCACGGCTTATGACCCCGAGGCCAGCCACCTCTGTCTGGATCACAATCTCTACTGGCCCGGCATCGCAGCGGAGCTGACGCTGTGGGGCTGCCCGTGGCTGCCCAAGCACAAGCAGTACGTTGATCTAGCGGCGTGGCAAACCCAGCGGAAGCAGGATGCGCATTCGCTGGTGGCCGATCCGCAGTTTGTCCCCGCCGCAGCCGACTGGAAAGTGAAGCCCGACAGCCCCGCGTTGAAACTGGGGGCCGGACCAACCGCGCCTCCAGCCACCCTGGCCGCAGTTGCGGGCATTGAAGTTCCGCCGGCGCGCGATCCGGCGGCAGTCGGCATGAATCGCCGGCCGGCCGAAAAGGCATGCCGGTGGTACCACCGGCAACCGTGGCTCTGCGACCCGTTCCGCAAAGACCGCGCGCCTTTCAATGCGGCGGAGATCGACTTGTTTAAGCAATCCATCGCCGCGGCGAGAGCCGGCGGAAATGGGCAATGACAATGGCTTTGAAAAGTACCGCGAAGGAGATGATCACGATGTCGCAACTGGGAAAGGCGTTGTTCTTGCTGGTGGCCACGGTGACGGCAACCGTGGAAGCTGGCAAGCCGGAGCCTGAGTTCCGCACTCGGATTCCCGAAATCACGCCCGCTCGGTGGGCTGCGAAGCCGCAACCCCTGGCTCGCCCGGGCAAGGTAAGCCGAGACAATTACCTGGAGTTCATCAAGCGGACCTACCAGCGTTCGCGCGGTCCGGCGCTGCGGACCGCCGGAGGCGCGGAGAATCCTTATCAATGCGCGCATGCACGAAGCGAGGCGTTTTTCAGCCTGGTGGAAAAGGACCCTGCCGGAGCCCAGACGGCGATGAAATTCGTTCGCGGAGATTACGCCTACCGCACGCAGGGCAAAGGGGCACAGAAACAGACGGGGTTCGCCCTGTTCTTGCAGGCCGTCGAGGCCTGCCGCTGGCTGCGGGCCAATCCGGCGCTAACCGCCCAAGACCGCGACTTTCTTACCCGCTGGCTCCTGTTGATTGAGGAAAAACACGGGCCCTTCGAGTACGGGGCGATGAACCGCAGCGTCGGTTCGGCGGTGGGGCGGGACTACTTGGCCATGCTGTTGCCCGACGACGGGAAAACTCCCGAACGGCGCCACTATGCGGAGGCGGTCTGGAACGACTGGTGGCCGCAACGGGACACCGATGAGAACAGCAGCGGCTATAACGGCCTCTGGCTGCATGAGATCGGCCTGTGGCTGGAGATCACCGGAAAAGAGCAACGCTACCAGGACCCGGGCATGAAGCAACTGGCCGAGCGGTCTCTCGCCCAGGTGACGCCACTGGGGGTGGTCCCCGGCTTTGGCGACGTGGTCAGTTGGTGCAGCGATCCGGGGCAGTGGATCGGCTTGATGGAGAAGTGGGCCAGCGTCTATCGGGATGGGCGGTTCAAATGGGCTGCGCATCGACTGTTCGAGTACACCCTGGCCCACGAGAAAGAGATGTGGCAGTGGGGCAACATCAATGACTCTACGGCCGAAGGGTTGATGGATGCCTGGCTGGCGGCCGACGACTCCATTGCGGAAAAGGAGCCGGAGCTGGGCAGCTTGGTGACTTACCGCAAGGCGGCCCGCTGGACGAGCCGGGAAGAGCGCAAAACGGGCCGCTGGTTTGAACTGCTGGACGAGACCATCCCCAACAAGCTGATCCTGCGGACGGGCTGGCAACCCGAGGACACTTACGCCCTGGTCGAACTATGCCCGCCGATGGGACACGGTCAGGGAGACGCCGGGAGCATCAACTACCTGGTGTCCAAGGGAAGCGTACTGCTGGCCGATACGCCTTACCTGATCAAGGCCCACACTTTCCACAACTGCTTTGTGGTCGAGCCCGACAGCGTGCCGGCTGGCGCCCGGCCGCGTTGGCGTGGCGACGATTTCGCGGACATGAAGATCGAGGTGGACGATCTGCACACTGCCCCCAAGGCCGCTTATGCCCGCGTGCACGTCCGCCACTACATGGGTCAGCCGATCACCTTGGACCGCCGCATCTTTTTCCTCGGCGACAGCGGCCTTTGGGTGCGCGATACGGCGACGGCCGAGAAAGCCTGTGCTGCGCGCCTCGGCCCGGCTTGGCAGACGGTTGCCGTTTACGGCCAGCGCGGCGAGCATTGGGTGAACACCTGCTGGACCACGGTGCCTGCGCCTTACATCTGGGACCTGCGCTACATGATGCAGTGGGAAAACCGTCCGTGGGATCTGTTGCTGTACTTTGTGCCACAGGCGGGCACCGAAGTGGCTATCGACGACGTCACGCACGACGATACTCGGGCCATCGTCGACCGGCCGCTGATGAATACGGCTGCACGGCGGGTGCGGTATCAGCGCGCGGCCACCCTGAAGGCGGGCCAATCTCAGCATTTCACCACCGTTCTGGTTTCTCATCCGCCAATGCCCGATGCGTCCGCGTTAGCGAAGGGAATCGAGTCGGTCTTGGATACCGACGATGCCGGCGTGCTCAAGCTGGCTGATGGCCACGACGAGACAATCTGGGCCGGCATCAACGACAGCGGCCGACTCCTGCGGGCGGGGCCGATTACGACGGATGCGAAGTGGTTCGCCGTTCGCACCGGCCCCAGGAACGCCGCCGCCTATTGGGTCATCGACGCCACGCGATTGACCCTCAATGGTCGAGAGGTCTTCTCTGCAATAGATCGTCGCACAGTGAATAAGGCAGCAACCCAACCTGCCAAAGTCGAGCACTAACCGCCGCATGGGTTTGGTAGGCGGCAATCCATGTCTGCGGCTGCCTCAGAGTCCTCGATGTTCTCCCATGGGGAAGTCGTGACGCCAAAAGGAGTCTTGTTGTCGGCGCCAGACGTTCGGACATGGTGTCCGGGCCGTCACATGCACGCGGTAACGCGGCCCACCAACGATTTTCGACGGGCTGCGTCGTCCACGCGGGCCTTCAACTCTTTCAGGTACACCGCCCGCAACGGCGGGTCGAAGAGGATCTTACGATACGGCTGCCACAGTTGGGGGAATTCCGTGCGGAGCAGTTCCGCTATGGCGGGCCAAACCCGCGGTCGGAGATTGAGGGCATCGACCCAAATCTGGTCAACCTCCAGGGTGGCGGCCTGTTCCAACAAGGCGTCGATGGCGTCCTGGCTATCGGAAAGGAAAGGGAGCAACGGGCCGAACATGATCCCGGTTTCCAAGCCCGCACGCCGGGCGGCTTCGATCACCGCAATCCGCTGCTGGACACTCGCCGCCCCCGGCTCCCATAATCTGCTCAACGGGTCGTCCAGCGTAGTCAGCGTAATACCAAGCTGTACCGGGCGTCCGGCGAAGAGGTCCAGGTCTCTTAGCACCAGCGTACTCTTGGTCAGCACATGGAGACGGAAGCCGCGTTCCAGCAGCAGTTCGCAACATCGGCGGGTGAGCCGCCATTGGGCCTCGATGGGTTGCCAACCATCACAGGCGCTGCTGATGAAGACACTGCCCGGCTCGGTCCGGCGCAACTGCCGCTTGAGCACCTCGACGGCGTTGACTTTCACGTCCACGAATGCCCCCCAAGGTCCATCATGGGGATGGAACCGCTGCATGAAACGGGCGTAGCAGTAGACGCAGGCGTGGGTGCAACCGGTGTAGCAATTCAGCGAGTAGTCGCTCAGCCCGCTGTGGTTGAGAATCGTCTTGCAGACGGTCTCGCGGACGATCGGCGCCGCTGGAACGTCGCGGGAGTTGTCTGCGGACTGGCGCTCGACGGGCATCGAAAGGAGGGCCTCCAAGACACGCTGGCGCTCGGCGGCGGTCATTCCGTCGACGAATGCATCAATCCATTGTACCCGCACTCTGCCGGGCGGAAAATGGCCGCTTGGGTTCTCGGCATCCCTCGCTCCCCTGTCACGAGGTATTCAATGACTTTTGAAGCAGGATCGCACCGCCGGGCCGCAGGCGACCCGCCGCGAGGCAGATGCTAAAACGATCTGCACTGTCCGGCAATGCCGTTGATGAACTACGACAGCCACTTCATGCGATAGGACTTCTGGATCCAACGATCGGCCTCCGGCGCTCCGGGGACCGTCATGCGGGCGCTGTCCCACTCGATCGGCCGGCCCAATCGCAGCGACAACATGCCCGGCAGGTAGGCCTCGGAGACGCGCGCTCCCACTGCAAAACCGTTATACGTTGCCGGGCCGCCCTTGCAGGCCTGGATCCACTCCTGCATGTGGTTGCCGTTGGGCAAGCGCGGCACGCTGAGCGGCACCTTTTGACCGACTTCGTGATTTAATACGCCGCGCCACTGCTTGTCGCCGTCGAGTTTCATGATGCCGGCGACACCCCAGCCGTCGGTATAAAGCTGGCCCCGCTCCCCGAGAAACAGGCAGCCCGTGCCGGGTAGCCGGCCGCTGTGGCTCTTGAGGCTCGCGGTGATCTCCTCGGGCGGATATTTGCCGCCGTCGCCCCACCAAAGCGTGACCGGCGCCAGGCCGTCGCGGGCGGTGTACTCAAAGCGAAAACACCCTTGCGAGACATAGGTTTCTTTGAGGGGCTCGGGAAGCTCGGCGGTGACCCTGACCGGCGGGGCGAGTTTCAGGGCGCGGACCGGCAACTGAAACGTATGCGCGCCCTGGCCGGCCAACATGCCGTTGCACAAGTCGAGCCAGTTCTGGGCCGCAATGCAGCCGGGCAGATAGACGCCCGCTTTATAGGGTCGCCAGGCACAGGGTCCCAGCCAGAAATCCCAGTTGAGGCCTTCGGGAACCGGGTCCGAGCCCGCCGGACGATCGTGGCTGGGAGGGAACTTGCCGCAGTAGTCCGACCAGAGATAGACTCGCTCGATCCGGCCCAGCACTCCCGCCTGGATGATCTCCACCGTACGGCGAAACGACTGGCTGCTGGTGCCCTGCGTGCCCATCTGCGTAGCGACTTCGCACCGCGGCGTCAGCTCGATCAGTTCTCGCGCCTCGGCGATCGTGCGGACCAGCGGTTTCTCGCAATAGACATGCTTGCCCGCCCGCATGGCCCGCACCGAGATCGGGGCGTGCCAGCGCGAGCCGATGGCGATCACCACGGCGTCGAGCGACTTCTCCGAGTCCAGTAGCTTGCGGTAATCCTCGTACAACCGGGCCTTTTCCAGGGCCTTGTCGCCGCCCTCGACTTGACCGGCGACGGCCTTCCGCAGATTGGCGAACTGGCGCTGATCGACGTCGCACAGCGCCACCAGGTTTTCGCCCTGACGCAGGATCTCCGTCATCAGCGCGCGGCAGCGGCCGCCTGTTCCCACGGCGGCGACATTGAGCCGATGGCTGGGCGACGCGGACCCCAGCACTCGCGACGAGAGAACCAGGGGCACGGCAATTGCTCCCGCCCCCGCCAAAGCAAGGTCCTTCAGCAGCGCCCGCCGATCCTTTCTCACACGAGATCCAGCGCGTTTCATCGCTTTCTCCTCCCGTTAGCGATTGAGGGTCCAGTCGTCGTTGTTCACGAGGCGATACCATTGCAGCTTTCTTTCCGGACAAAGTCAAGCTGCCGCTACGATATGCGGAGATAGGGCCAGCCAGCGGCCGCGAGAATGCGAAGGCTTGGGCGAAGTGGTTTGCGTCGGCGGAGGTTCTCGGGTCGAAACAACCCTATTGCCGGCAGTCGGACCGGTGGCCTCAACAAGGGTTCGAGATGCCGAGATGCCTGAGCGCTTGACTTCCGACGAGCACGGAGTTATTGATAGGCACAGGCAACGGGAGAGTATCGACAATCAGGAGCACGGCAATCATGCAGACGCGGACGTACCTGGCCGGAATCGGGGCGGCGGTCCTGATTGTCACGATAGCCGGGGCACGGCTCGATGCCGCGCCCGCTCGGACGCCGGCCGGCCCGATGACGCTGGAGGCCGAAAGGGCGCGGCTTGATCCGGACCGGGCCGAAATCGTCGAGCAGAGCACGTTTCCGAGCAAACGGGGCGTGTCGCTCAAGGCGGGGGTGAGCACGAACGTCGGCGCACCCGAAACGCAACCGGACCTGGTGTTCGAAGCGAAAACGGCACGGGCGGGTCGTTACTGGATCCGTACCCATGCTGCGACCGACGCCAAGGGCGCGGCGGCGATGCGGCAGGCCGCGGCTAAGACGGCATCCCTGCGGCTGATGATCTCGGTGGGCGGTGGTCGCCCGACCAAACGCGTGGTGTTCGTGCCGTGGAGTCAGCCGGGGAGTTGCATGCAGGTCACCGGCAAGTTCGACTTCACCGGCGAGCAACAGGAGATCCGGGTCTGGCTACCGGAGGGTATACGTCTGGACTACGTGCAGATCTCGCCCTACAAGCCGCCGGCGGTTCCGCCCGCGGCGGCCGCGTATCGGCCGACTGTCGTCCCGCCCACGTCGCGGCCGCGAATCTGGGTGAACGAGCAGTCGCTGCCGCAGGTTCGCGCCAACCTCGACAAGGGTGAGAACGCGCCGCTTTGGGCGCAAGTCAAGAGACGGGCGGCCAAGCCGCTGGAGCTCAAGATCCCGCCCGACACGGAGCTTGGCTCCAATGCGGCCCTCGAGTATGCCGTGGTGACCAAGGCGTTCGTCCATCTGATGACGGGCGACAGGGCACGCGGCCGCGAGGCGGTGACGCTGATCCGCGACTACCTCGCGGCCGTCCAGTTCGACAACCTGCTGGACATCACGCGCGAGATCGGCCAGGCTATCTACTCCGGCGCGCTCTGCTACGATTGGTGCTACGACGTGATGACGCCCGAGGATCGACAGAGCATCCGCAACAATCTCATACGTCTCGCCGACGACATGGAGATCGGCTGGCCGCCATTCCTGCAGACGATCGTCAACGGTCACGGCAACGAAGCGCAGCTCAACCGCGACCTGCTCGCGATGGCCATCGCCATCTACGACGAAGACCCGCTGCCGTACCGCTACTGCGCCTACCGCGTGCTCGAGGAATTGGCGCCGATGCGTAAGTTCGAGTACCAGTCGCCGCGTCACAACCAGGGCGTGAGCTACGGTCCGTATCGCTTTGCCTGGGACCTGCACTCCGCCTGGCTCTTCCGGCGCATGACGGGGAAGGCGGTCTTCGCCCCGAATATCGGCGACGTCTACAAGTTCTGGCTGTACATGCGTCTGCCGACCGGCCAAATGCTCCACGATGGCGATGGGTTCTCGGACGGCGCCCAGGTCCATCTCGGCCTCACGCCGCTATTGGCCTACGCGTACAGCGGCAATCCGATCTTCAAAGGCGATTTCCAGCGTCAAAATGGGTTTGCCGGCGACCCGATTCCCATTCTGCTGCTGAACGATCCCGACTTGGCGGCCGAGCCGAGTCTGACGTCGCTGCCGCTGACCCTCGACTTCGGCCCGGTCGTCGGGGCGATGGTCGCCCGCACCGGCTGGAGTCTCGGCCCGAACGTGGCCGACGTGGTGGTCGAGATGAAGGGGGGTGGATATCACTTCGACAACCACCAGCATGCCGACGCGGGCAGCTTCCAGATCTACTACCGCGGCCTGCAGGCGGTCGACCTCGGGCAGTACCATTTTTACGGTACTCCGTACGATATGAATTTCTGCAAGCGTTCCGTCTCGCATAGCATGATGGTGGCGGTCGACCCGGGCGAACGTTTCCCCGGCACGACCTCCAACGACGGCGGCACCCGCTTCGTCCACTCCTGTCCCACGACCCCGCAGCAGGCGGTGACGGATCCAATGTTCGCCAACGGGCGGCGGGTCTCATCAAGTTTCGGTCCGTCGCCGCAGCGCCCGCTGTTCAGCTATTTCTGCGTGGACCTGAAGTCGGCCTACAGCAACAAGATCCAGGCGTATGTGCGGACCTTCTGCTTCCTCAACCTGGAAAACGCCGAGACGCCGGCGGTGCTGGTCGTACTCGACAACATGACCACCGCCCGGCCGGACTTCAGGAAATACTGGCAAGTCAACACGTTGAACCCGCCCGAGAAGACCGCCGACGGAGTGCTTCTGCGGAACAGCGCCCTGGGATTGCGCGGCAAAGTCGGCGTTCGCATGCTGCGGCCGAAGGCGGATCAGCGCGAGGTCGAGGTCTTGAGTGGCGCGGCGGTCCACACCGTGTTCGGACAATCCTTCACGCCGCCTGATCCAACAAAGCCGGAAGCCAACGGCTACCGGATCATGTTCTCGCCCAAGACGGCGCAGGCCAGCGACGTGTTCCTGACGGTCATGCAGATGTCCGACGAGAATGCAGCGGAACCGGCGGTGGCGCTGGCGGAGACGCCGGCCACCTTCGCGCTGACCCTGTCCGACCGCGTCGTGGTCTTGAGCAAAAACGGCAGACTGATCGAGCAGTCGTTTCCGGTGGATGTTCCGGCGGGCGGGAACTACCAGTTGCTACTGGCCGGTCTGGCCCCCGGCCCCTGGAGTATTCGCGGTCAGGACGGCAAGTTCCAGTTCAAGGTTCGCGTCGAAACCGGCAAGAACATTGCGTTCGTCGTGGCGCCTGGCGGCCGTTTCACGGTGCAGCCGGAAACGACTGCTGGAGCAGCGCCGTAGCGAACGGCGCCGGAGTTCATATCGGCGCCGGCCGCACCGCTGCTGAACTGAGCATTCCTGGTTGATGCAACGGCCTTGCAAATCCCGAGCCTATTTCGCGTCCATCAGGCAGATTCCTTGGCGCTCGATGCGGTCACGGTATTGCGGCATGGCCGGATCGACGCAGAGGACAGGCGTGTGCTGCGCGCAATCGGCCAGTTCGTAATCCGCCCACACCCACAGCCCGAGACGCGGCTTGGGTTGACCGGCCGCGCCCTGAAATCTCACCCGGTGCAACCCGCTGCCGACGTCGCAAAGATACCAACACCACTCGCTTTCAAAGGGCCGCAGGTTCCCGGTCCAGTTGAAGTATCCAATATGTTCCGTGGAGGATCTTTCCACCAAGCGGGTAGAACGGCCATCGACCGAGGCGCTGCAACGGCTCGGGCAGGGGAGCCTCCCGGGAAATTCGACCAACAACAGGACCTTGCCGCAGCGGGTTTGTCGCGGAATCGACACGGAGCACTCCACGTCGAAGTCAACGGTCGGCACGGCCTTCCATGGGACCCTTTTCCACTCGATGTCTTTGAACTTCGATAGGGTTTCGGCGGTCGCAGCGGCCGGATACTTGAAAGGGAACAGTGGGTTGGTCCTCGGTTTGGCGACGAGCCAATCCGCTTGGGGAGCCTCGTGGACGGCTCGAGAGATTAGATGGCCGGCAAGATCGTCGACCGGTCGCGGCCGGACGGTGAATTGCCGTTCGCCCCGGCCGGGTTCCAGCAGCCGCACGCTCCGCAGCCCGCGGTCGGGCACGATCGACATGCCATCTCCCGGCTCGCGATACCATCGCCCACCGACGGCGATCGCCTCCCGCAGTTCGGTGCGTGCGACGATTTCTAAGAACAGCACTTCCCATGGGGCAAGTGCTAGTGGAAGCTGCGACTGTCTCGTCAGGCCCGTAGCGATTCCGCGGCGATACGGATACTGCGTATAGCAGACGGCATCCGCCAGTTCGGCGGGCGCACTCGCCTTGCGCAGGTCGAGCACGAATTGTTTTGTCTCGTTCGTCGGATTGCGCACCGCCAGGATGCCGCGCCGGCCCAGCCAATGGGCGTAGCAGTACGGCTCGCCCAATTCCACGCGGGAAGGCATGACCACCGTATTGCGAAGGATGTCTGCATTGCGGCGAGCCCAGCGCAACAGCCCCGCGTAGATCCGCCAATCGTCGTCCTGCATCAACTTGGGATTGATGTAACTGGAAAGGAAGAACCGGCCGCGTCCGAAGGCCATCGCCGCATGGTTGGGAAACCCTTCCGGCGAATCCACATGGATGATGTCGAAATAATGGATTGCATTCTGGGGCAGCCAGACCTGGTCGAGCGACTGGAAGATCATGAATTCACGGGCATTGGTGTGCGATTCCCGATAGTCGGGCGCCGGCCCGATCCCTACCACGCAGTCCTCGCCGTTGGCCCATACGGTGTCGGAGTACTTGAGGATCCAAGGGCTGATGTAGTTGGCGATCGAGTTCATGTATGTTGGCTCGGTGATCAATTGCGGATTGGCCTCTTTCGAGGCTTGCAATAACTCCAGCGAATAAGCGGCAAGCGGCTCCACGGAATCGTCGCCGGCGGCCAGGTCGTGATGACCGCGCCGTTCGACGGCCCAGAAACCGTCGTACTTGATGTGCCCCAAGCCGTTTTCCCGGATCAGCCGCTGTAGCTGCCGTTTGGTTTCCATACGATATTTGGGGTCGGCCAGCGACAGCCCCGGGTTACCGCACACCCGCGGCCGCCCGGGCGGGCTGTCGCGGTCCGGCCGGAGCACCACGTAGCCGGCTTTCTCCGCCCAGCCGTAATCGCAGACCGGCGGGTAGATCTCGCTAGGCGACATCCACAATCCCAACTTCCCGCCGGCCGGCTCGACGATGGCCCGGATGTCGTCGAAGCCTCGCGGCAGGATGGAGCGATCGATCTCCCAGATACTGCACGGCTTGCTCCATCCCATGTCCGTGGTGATGACGTCGAAGAAGACCCCATGCCGGTCGAACATCGCCTCCTTCAGTTCCCGGATCAACGCCAGGTTGTCGCGCTGCGTGACCACCGTGGGGAGGGTCCACCATGAGTTGTAGCAGGCCACGATGCGGGGTGGGGCAAGCCGGATGTCGTCCAGGTAGCGAAGGAAGGCGTCACGCACCTGACCGCTTCGCGCCACGCCGACCGCCGTGCTATGAAGATCCAACCAGTCGCGGCCGATCAACGGTTTTCCCGGGCGGCTGCACAAGGTGAACCCATCCGGCCCCAGCCGGTTGAAAGCAGCGACGAATTCCACGCCTGCCCAGACATTTTCGCAGAAGACCGGATGGCTTCCGTAAGGGAACCGGTCTGCGTGGAACGACTCCCACTTGCCCGGCACCTGCTGCCAGTTCTCCAGCTCGGCGCGGAGCAGTCGCCGCGCGGGGCCGGACTTCTGACGCAGCGAAATCTGCTTCCTCAGATAGCTTGCCGCGGATGCCAGGCGATGCTGCACGCGCACTTCCAGCCCGGAGGGGTCAAAGAAGAGCATTTCGACCAGGCCCTCGTTCGCCACTTGAAGGTGTGCCTTGAGTTGCCGCGAAGAAATCTTGCATCCATCGTCGAACTCCAGCAGGAACTCTTCCGCTGGAATAGCAATGATCTGGCCGGAGAGCTTATTCTCGAAACTTCGGGCGGCGATGCCTTCGCGGTCGAGCGAGAGCGACAGCCGCAATGCGTCATTCTGCAGCACGCATTGGCGGGCGTCGGCCGGCAGCCCCGATTGCGGTGCACCGAAAAGCCAGAGCAAGATGCCCGAAGCAACGAGAAGCACGCGTCCTGCGATAGCCACGGTTTTCATGGAAAAGCCCTTTCGTTGGAATACCGGCACGCGGCGGATCTCTGTTGCTCTCGTAAGGTGGCCGTCTAGCTGCGGAGGCAGGTGGTGCCGGCTACGCCACTTCGCAGCCTTTGCGGTAGGTGCCATGGATGATTTCGTCGGCGGCGGGCATGCCCGGCACCTCCATCTTGGCGCCAGCCCATTTGAACTTCTTGCCCAACCGCAGCGCCAGCACGCCCAACAAGGTGATCTCCGTGAGCCGGGCGCCATAGGTGAAGTTGCTGCTGGGCGGAGGACCGCCCTTGCAAGCGTCGATCCAATCGCGATGGTGGCCTGCCGAACGCTTTAACGTGGGTCGGGGCTTTTCGAAACTGGCCTTCGGGTCGAACAAGGCTAGTTGCGGCGGACCGCCCGCGCCTTCGCAGGCAATGTAGCCTTTTTCCCCTACGAATAGCACGCCGCGGCGGTACTTCGACCGCACGCGGTCGTAGGCGGCGGGAAGCTCGGGCATCAGCCCGCCGTCGTACCAGGTCAGCTTGACACTCGGCCGGCGCTCGTTGGCCGCGAAGCGGTAGTAGCAAAGACAGCCGTGGGGCTGGATGTCCGCATCGGCGGTGTCCGCGCCGAACGCCTCGACGCTCTCGGGAGCGGCCAGGTCGAGCGCCCAACAGGGGGCATCCATATCGTGGCAGCCGAAATCGCCAAAACCGCCGGTGCCGAACGTCCAGAAATCGCGCCAGGCGACCGGAGCGTAAGCCGGGTGCCAGGGACGCGGCTCGCGCGGACTGACCCAGAGGTCCCAGTTGAGACCCGCCGGAACGGGAGGCTTTTCGCGGGGAAGGCCCGTGAGTTCCGGATTCCAGCGTTTCGTGGAAACCCAAGAATGGACCTCGTGTACTGCTCCGATCGCGCCGGCCCAGATCCATTCGCAGGTTTGACGGATGCCTTCGCGCGAGTGGCCGATGTTTCCCATCTGCGTGGCCACGCTCGTTTGCCGGGCCACCGCGGCCACCAGCCGCGCCTCGCGGATATTGTGGGTCAACGGCTTCTCGCAGTAGGTATGTTTTCCTCGACGCATGGTTTCCAGAGTCACGCAGGCGTGTGAGTGATCGGGGGTGGCGACGAGCACCGCGTCGATCTCTTTTTGCTTGTCCAGCATCACGCGGAAATCCTCGTAATCGGCCGTGCGGAAGTTAGGCGTCGTCTGCGAGTAGTGCTTTTCGATCTCGGCCTTGACCGGCAGCCGGCCCGCCTTGCCCTTGTAGTAGAAGCGATCCAAGTCCCACTCGGTGCAGGGGTCGGCCAGGGCGGTGACTTGCACGTCGTCGAGGTGCAACAACTGGCGCAGATTCGACCGTCCCTGCCCGCCCGCTCCAATCAGGGCAACGTTCACCTTTTCGCTGGGCGGCACGAACCGGGGGCCGCCCAATACGTAGCGGGGCACAATCGTCGCCGCTGCCGCGGTGATCGTAGTCTCGACGAACTGACGTCGCGTGAACTGGACCGTCGTTTTCATCATCCCTCCTTCAATGCTGGCGGAAGGTCGCTTTTCCGGGACGCGTATCAGGATCGTCGCCACGAGTGCGTCTGTCAATGGTTCAAGCAACTTCGGCCCACGACAACTGGCATTGCTTCCGGGATACCGGCAACGACGACCTCGGCAATTTGGCCGACCACGGCCTCGACGTGGCGCACACGGCGATGGGCTTTGGCGAACTCCCCGATCGAGTGCAATCCATGGGCGCGAACTTCGTCTTCAGCGACACAAAGGTCGTGTCCCTTTGCAACACCCCGGAGAGCCGGTACACTAGCGACATGTACCTGCCCGGCTTCACCATGGGAGATCGCTGATGAACGACATGTCTCGCCGCGGTTTTTTGAAGCGATCGTTGATCGCTTCCAGCGCCTGGATCGGGGCCGGCCTTGGGCAAGCCCCTTGGTTGCGCGCGGCCAGCCCCTCGCCCAAGGCCCGGCTGCGCTTCGGTCTGACGACCTACACCTGGGGCAAAGACTGGGACATCCCCGCGCTGATCGCCAACTGCGGGAAAGCCGGACTCCAGGGGGTGGAACTGCGCACCTCGTTGAAATACGCCCATGGGGTGGAAGTTACACTCAACGCGGCTCAGCGGGCCGAAGTCAAGAAGCGGTTCGCCGACAGTCCCGTGCGGCTGGTGAGCATCGCCTCGAGCGAACGCATGGATTGGCCGCAGCCCGAGAAGCTCCGCGCAGCGATCGAAGCCGCCAAGGCCCACTTCCAGCTCAGCCACGACATCGGCTGTAGCGTCGTGCGGATCTTCCCCAACCAGTTCCACCCAGGCGTGGCCCACGAGAAGACCATCGAGCAGATCGCTCGGGCGGTGAACGAATTGGGCGCATTCGCCGCCGGTTTGGGGCAGGAAGTGTCGCTCGAAGCGCATGGCCCGGCCGGCGAGCTGCCCACGTTGCGGGCCGTCATGGATCGCGTGACGCAACCCGTCGTCCGTGTGCGTCTCAACTGCGACGCCCGTGACGCCCTCGGCCAGGGCTTCGAGGCCAATTTCAACCTCGTCAAGCCCTTCCTCTCGCGAATCATCCATCTCCACGACCTGCACGATCCGAAATACCCCTACCAGTTGATGGTTGACCTGTTGGTGAAAGCCAACTGGGAAGGCGACTCGCTCATGGAGCGCGACGGCATGCCGGCCGACCGTGTGGCGGCGATGATCGAGCAACGCCAGACCTGGGAGGCCATGATCGACAAGGCCACGTCGAAAAGCGGCTAGCGTGACCTGCGTCGGGTCGGGCCGGCGCCGGCGCAGATCGGCGCACGTCGCGCCCGGTCGCTGTCACGGCACAAGCTCAAGGCGGATGTCGGCAAACCAGGCACGCCCGGGGCGCACCTTGCGGGATATCCGGGAAAAACACCGCTCACGGGATTTGTCTTTCCGTTGTCAGCGCTTCTCCGGCAGCAACGGCGGAATCGCCAGGCGTTGCCAGTGGGGTGTGATTGCCAAGAGCGATGGGGGCAGGTCTCCTGGCGGAGCCTGGAGCAGCCCGTGAACTGCCCCGTCGGCTTCCGTCACGAAGGCCAGGTCCGCACGCTGCGGCATCGAGATCTCCCATCGGTCCGCCTTCAGGCTCTTCAAGCCGCCCGCGGCCAAGGCCGCCACCTTGCCGTCCATCGCAAAGCGGAGGGCGACCACCCCAACGGCGTTGACGGTAACCGCATGTCCGCGCCAGGTGAAGGATTCGTCGATCGGGTCGCCCGCCGGATCGTTGCTCCCGGCGATCCGCAGGTACGTGCCATCGGTAAGCACGCTGTGCCCGTCGGTCGGTGGGGCAGCGTGCTGCATAGGGCCGTGCAGCATCCCCCAGCTTACCAGCCGTCCCGACCAGCCCGTGACACGTTCCACGCCGGCCGCGCCGAGAAATCTGGCTACGGCGTCAGCACAGGCTTTGTCGTCAGCCGAGCGGCGCACGTTGCCGTCCAGACGCGCCGCTGCTTCCAGCGAATGCGTCTCGGAATCCTGCATCCATTCTCCCACGAGGAACAGGGCGCTTTTGCCGCGGGCCGCCCGGACAAAGAACGCCAGTTCGTCCTCGTCGCCGAATTCCGGCTGATAGAGAACTACCGCGCGGTAGCGCTGCGGCCCGAGGCAGACGTAACCTTCGGCGTCAATCCGCAGCGCGGACGCGCCTACCAGGCTGGAGGGGATCAGATCCGTCGGATAGCCTTCCGCAGCGAGCGCGGACGCGACCTCCAACCCCACCCGATTGTAGGATGGGCCGGCCCAGTTCATGGCGCAGGCGTGGCCGAACACCACGGCCGCCGGACAGTTCAGCGGTGCGCGGGTGATGAAATCGAGCGTCCGCAGTCGGCTCATGCCGGTCATGAGGCGATGCCGCATCAGGGCCAGATGTGCCTCGCCGATCGGCATGTCGGCGCGGGGATAGATCGGATGGACGTTGAGCCGTCCGCCGGCCAACGCGTCTGCCCAAAGTTCCCGCGTATAGGAATCGAGTTTCGTCGCGTAATACTGGTTATACCAGAGCGGATAGCCCCAGCGTTTGGCCAGCGATGTGCGACACGAGTACGGCGCGGCCTCGTCGGATTGGCCGATGTCGCGCGTGGCCTCCCACCAGTCCAGGCCGTGTTTGCGGAATTCCTGGGCTCCGGGGTAGGAAACCCACGTGGCGTGGGTCACGACGACGCTGTCCCGGCCGAACGTCTTCTTGCCGGTGCGGTAATAGTCGTCCTCGATGGCCGCGTTGCGGCGGCGGCAGAGTTTCCCGTAACGGTTGATGGCGGCCTGACGTTCCCGCCGCCGCCCTTTCTCCCCGGCGAACATCAGCAGCGCGTCGCGGACCAGGTCGCGTCCGGCTGAACATTCCGCATAGCTTTGCGCCATGGCCTGGGAATACCAGTAACGATCGTGCGCGGGGTTGCCCGTGTGATCCGGCGGGAATCCCCACTCGTCCTTCATGACCCCAGCCAGCGGCAGGTCGGCATACTGCCGCACGATCTCGCGTTGGAAGCTTAGCAAGTGCGGCGCGAACACGTCGGGCGTAAGGTAGGTATGCGCGGCGATCACGCACGCACAACGTCCGGCCCGAGAGGGAACCGACACCGTCAGCTTGCGCGGGCCCCCGGAAACCGCGCGGACGCCTTCGCTCGTCACGTCCCGCACCGTGGCGGGGTCGATCCCTTCCGTGCCGCGAGTAAACGCATACACCCGCAACAGACGCGTTGCCAGGCACTGATACGGTATCGTGCCGCCGGTCATGTGGTCGGTCAGGTCCCGTCCCTCGAAGGTTGCCTCCACCGCACCGTCGGACGGAATCACTACGATTTTGAGAACCAGTTCCTCCTGCAACTCGTCGGGGTATCGCGCGCGGAAATCGCGACGCGCCAGCCGAACGTCTAGATCCAGCGCCATCTTCAACCCGAGGCCGGTCGCGTAGCGCAACGCTTTTGCAAGCTGGCCGCGAATGAGTGGGTCGGTGATCTCGCCCTTGGAGACGCGCAGGCTGGTCGTCAACAGGCTGTAGGGCGAGTGCGCGGCTGCCGCATCCAGAAACGGCTTGTAACCGTCCGGTTGCAGCACCTCGTCTTTCCAGAACCACGCCCCGATGACCGGTGGCCATTGCAGGCCGGCAGGTCGCAGCGGTGTTTCGGCCGCTGCCGCGCATGCCATCGCCATCACGGCAGTCAACAAGGTGTTTCTCATACTCAGCGGCCTCCCACCAGCAACGCCGACTCGTAAGGTGCGAGCGCGATTGCCAGCCGACCGGCGCCGGTTGACCCGACCGAATCGGCAGCCGGCAACGCGGAAACAAGTGTAACGAGAGCGAAGCTGGCAAACGTCACTCGTAAAACAGGCTGCATGGCGAGTTTTCTCCAACCGGATTCCCCCAATCGGCTCCGCTCGGATAATCTCCGAGCAGCAGCAGTTTCCCCATGTTAACATAGCGGCTCGCGACCTTCCATTCGGCGCGCCGATTCCCCGGTGCTGGCGGTGGACTAACTGGAATTCCACGCAGCCCTGGGCTAACATGGAGGGGATCTGTCGCTCGGAGCGTGTTTGATCGGCGCCCACATGGCAAGTGCCGGCGCAAGCTCTCTGCGCGATCCCGCCTGATCCAGACCCCTTGAAACACCGCCGACGTGAGTCACACTTCCATGCCCATCCGCTCTATCAAAGTTGCTCTCTGTCTTGCATTGACCATTAGCCTGACCGCCGCGTGTTTGCGGGCGGGAGCCGCCGAAGTCGAAGTGCTCTTCGACGCCACTCCGTCTTCAGCCTGGGATTTGGCCCGGGACGCAAAACGGTTGGCCAGTGAATTCGTCCTCGATGAAGTCAAACCACAGGTTGATCCACCCGCGATTGCTTGGCGGTTTGTTTCCCGCGGCATCCACTTTAACGACCTGTTCCTGCGGCGTCCGATCGAACGCGACTTCACCAGCATCCGGCTCCGCGTGCGGAACGTGAGGGCGAGCCTTTCGCTGGCCGCCAAGGTGGGCGACGCCCAGGGGGTCGAGTGGACTACCGCCCCCGTGTCTCTACCCGCCGCCGGCGACTGGCAATGGATCGAGCTGCCACGGAGCGCGTGGCACGTCGCCAGTTGGTCGCGCGGCGCTCGCGGCCGACTCGGTTTTCCCATCGAATATTTCGCGATCATTGCGTTCGACATCAAGGCCGGGCGGGAATATCAGCTCCAGGCGGCGCGAGTGGAGGTGGTGCATCCCGATCGGCCGCGGCTCACGTTGCACGATTTCCAATTTCCCCGTACGCTCGACGCCGGTCAGACCGCGCGATTCAGCCTGACCTTCTCGCTCGACAAGCCTGGCCCGACGGATGACGCGCAGTTGGTGTTTCGCAGCGCAGAGAACCCATTGCAGCGAATGCCGCTCCAACTGCCTCTGGCCCCCACCAGGCTTGCGGCAAACCAGCGCGTGGTGTTGCGGGAAGTGGAGCTGCGGCTACCGCTTTACGCTCGGGGCGGTGCGTTCATCGTCGCTCCCGAGATCGCCGGGTCGCGACTGGCGGACCCGACCCAAGCAGTCGCCGTTACACTCTGCGCCCGGCAGCCGCGCGAAACCGTGGCCGAGGTCAAACTTCACGGCGGCGTGCCCACGCTATTTATTAATGGCCAGGCACACAGCGGCATGAGCTACATGACCTATCGTCCCAGCGGCAAGTATTTTGGGCAATTCGGCCGGCTCGGCGTGCATCTCTACTCCTTTTCCGCAACCCCGAGCGAGGCGGCCTACGGGCTGGCAAAGACCTGCTGGGTGGCGCCCGAGCGGTTCGACTACTCCGGCTTCGAGGAGCGCGTGAAGATGCTGCTGGACGCCGATCCGGACGCCTATTTCTTTCCGCGCCTCTACCTTTCTTCGCCGCGGTGGTGGGATGAGAAGCATCCCGATGAGCTGGTCACCTTCGACCCGGGCGACGGCCGGCCACAACCGTTCTTCCACAGTCCGGCGGACAAACGCGTGCCTTCCTGGGCGTCGGAAATCTGGCGTCGCGACACGGCGAACGCGCTGCGGCGGTTCATCGAGCATGTCCAGAAGTCGCCCTATGCCGACCGCGTGGTGGGCTATCATCTGGCCTCGGGAACCACCGAAGAATGGATGATGTGGGGGGGCAACGAAGGGCGGTGGGTCGACTTCTCGCCGGCCAATGTGGCCCGCTTCCGTGTGTGGCTCAAGGAAAAGTATCGCACGGCCGGCGCGCTGCAAAGCGCCTGGGCTGATGCGGCGGTCACCTTCGACAGCGCCACGGTTCCTTCCAAGCGGGAGCGCGAAGCGACCACGCTCGCCACGCTTCGCGATCCGCAACACGAGCGGCGGGTCATCGATTTTTACGACTACAACGCCGAACTCGTGGCCGACACCATCGCTTTCTTTGCCAAGGTGGTGAAGGATTCGACCCGGCGCAAGAGTCTGGTGGGCGTGTTCTACGGATACGTGCTCCAACTCTGCGGCGAGCATCGGCAGCAGAACGCCGGCCATACGGCCCTGCAAAAGGTCTGGAACTGTCCCGACGTGGACTTTCTCACCAGCCCCACCAGCTACGCCTTCCGCACGCCGGGAACCGGCTACAGCCATTTCATGTCGCTCACCGATAGCGTCAAGCTGCACGGCAAGCTCTGGTTCGACGAAAACGACATCCGCACCTGGCTCTTGCAGGGAAAGTCGCTCCGCAGTTGGGGGCAAACCGAGAGCTACGAGGAAACCCGCGGCCAATTGCAACGCGAGTTCGCCAACGTGCTCTGCAAGGGCGTTGGGCAGTGGTGGTTCGACATGGGCGGCGGCTGGTATGATGATCCGCGCATCCTGGCCGACATCGGCGCCATGAATCGCATCGCCGAAGCCTCGCTGGCTTGGGATCGTGCGCCGGCCGACGAAATCGCGGTGGTGGTCGACGACCGCAGTCTGCACTTGATGCAGGTCGGCAACCGCCTGAGCCGGCCGCTCTTGCTCGATCAATTGCCCGAACTGGGACGCCTGGGCGCTCCGGTGGGCTTCTACGCGCTGGGCGATCTGGAACAGCTCGCGCCGCGGAAAATGTACGTCTTTCTCAACGCCTTTGCGCCTAGCGACGCCGAGCGTCACGCGATCGAGCGGCTCAAGAGCGGGGGCCGTGTGCTGGTGTGGCTCTATGCCCCGGGCGTTTACCGCGCAGGGCGGGTCGATCCGGCCGGCATGGAAGACTTGACCGGCGTACACATTGCCATGAATCCGCGCGGAGCCAGGCTCGAAGTGCAATCCGACTGGGGCACGTATGGCACAAACTTCGACGTGGCCCCGCTCTTCTTCGCCGACGACTCGCGGGCGATTGTCGAAGGGCGGCTGGCCGACGGCCGGGCCGGACTGGTTCGCCGCGACTTTGCCGCGTGGACCACGGTCTATTCCTGCGCGCCGAAACTACCTGCCAAGCTACTCCGCGAACTGGCCGCCCAGGCGAGAGTACACTGCTATTTGCGCAAGCCCCAGCCGCACGACGTGATCTATGCGAACCACAGCGTGGTGGCTTTGTGTGTGAGTGAACCCGGCCCGCGATGCGTGGTCTTGCCACGCGTTTGCGACGTCTTCGATCTGTTCGAGGGGAGCAAGCCGGTCGCCACCGCCGCACGTGAGTTCACCGTGACCCTGGCACACAATCAGACGAAGCTGTTCCGCTTGGCGGAGCCCAAGAAACCGTAGTACGGCCGGCGCCTCACTCGCCCGACTGCCGATTGGGAGAACTGTGCTATCGGGAGTATGCCCCAATACCTTGCTCGCGGTTCTGCGACTCGAACATCCGTAGCCCTCGCTTGCCGAGCCGCCCACGAACCTTCTTGGCCCAGCGGCCGGCCAGTTGCGTGAGGCAACAGAGGGAAGCCGGGGCGGGTCAGGAGGACTGGAAAGTCCGCATCGTCCCAGCGGAATTTATTTCGTTGCCTTTGCCTTTTTCAGGGAAACGCAGTGAATTCCGTTCTACGTTGGGCCGTCGCGTCCGGACTTTGCAGTTCCCCAGGGAGCGGGGTTTGGCGGGTTTCCGCGTGGCTAGCGTTCTGCTAGACTTACTCACGGCATCACGTCCGGTGTTCTCAGGTGGTGTCAACCGACACCCGCTCGCTAATTCCCGGCGGGTGTCTCGCTACCGAAACGAGTCTATCGGCGTCCGTCGTGGGCTAGCCAGTTCAATGTGAAGAGAAGCAACGCGCATAAGGTGTTGATATATAACAGTTTTGGATGGGTGGCCGAGTGGTCTAAGGCGGCAGTCTTGAAAACTGCTGAGGGCGCAAGTCCTCCGGGGGTTCGAATCCCTTCCCATCCGCTGGGAATAATCGCACGAAGTTGGGTATAGCTGTTTTCCGGGGGTTTTCACGGGTTTCGGTTTCTCGTTGCGCGCCCTGGATGCAGCGCTATTGCAGCGCTCGGGGTGAGTAGCTTGGTCGTAATGCTCCGGCAACACTCGGAGATAGTTCGCCAGGGCAACCTTGGGAGAGTACCCCATCCACCTTGCAAAAGTCTGAATAGGGTGCCCCTGTCCGATCAGGTCCGTCTCGCAACTCGCCCACATTCCGTGGAAGGGCTTGGGCCACACCGTAAACCGCGCCCGGGAGATCGGCTTTTCGAACGTCGTGCGGAAATTGCTGTTGCGCCAACCGCCGGGACTGTCGGCCTGCGACCGATGTCGCTCGATGACGTACACCGTCTTCGCCGGCGCCTGCTTGCGCGCCGCGGTCAGCGATTCTACCAGTTCTGGAAATGGAGGAATCACGGGCTGCCCGGCCCCAGGGTGATGTTCGGTCTTTGGGCTCGTTACCGTGATCCGTTCCTTCTCCCCGTCGATATTGACCCAGCGGAGGCCATTGCCCCGAAAACGTTCACCAGTACCCAGCCCACGGTCAGCACGACCAGAACAGCGCGATCATCACCACGGCCAGCGTGATCGGCAGACTCAGCGGACGGCACAGGGGAGTACACGTCTTCCATCTGGCAAGGAGCCTGCCGCCGGGCGTCGGACACCCGTCGAGCGGGCGTAAAGGAATCCCGAAAACGGGCCACGCACCAATCGCGTCGCGGAAGGCGTCCAAGCGGAGTGTCTAGCAAGCGAGAAACCCGACCAACGCTCAATTGCAACCCGTTCCTAGGACCGCCGTTGCGCAGCACTGCGGGGTAACGCAACGGCTCAATCGATTGCCAGGAGGTAGGAGTTCCTGGCATCCGTTTCGCAATCGCCTAGGTTGCGATATTCGATATGGCTGTGGCGCAACGCTTGGGGCGGTTTGTCGCGTGCGGCGGTTGTGATCGCCCCGCAGTGACTGCTGCCCAACGCCGAGAATGACTCGCCTCGGCCGCGTCGCTCGGGTGGCCGTCGGCAATCCATACGTAGTACCACACCGGTTCCATGGATCAACGGCCGAGGACTGGGATGCTTTTTTTCCGCCGACAACGCTCAAGAATAGTAATCATACGCGATAAAGCGTAACCGCCATTCCGTGACCCTTGCCGACCGAATTGCCAGGCCTTTGGCCGAGGAGTTTGTCATGAAGATTCAATGCATCGCAATTGCCGCAACGGCGATGTCGATCACTTTGGTCGTTTCCCAGCCCGGCCTAGCCCAGCGCCGTGGCAATAATTACAACAGTAATTACCGTGGTAATAATAACGTTTTCCGGCCCCAGAACGGCGAGGTCCCGAACTATAGACCGCAGACAAACTGGCCCAACAACACCACAAATAACTCGAACGTGACTACGCGACCGTATTATGTGCCGAATAACGGCGGGAACACGACTACCAACTATCCGTACTACTCCAACTATCCGAATTACCCGGCGACCACAACTACGCCGTCCTACACCCCGACGGTTCCGAACATCACGCCCAGCAATCCCGAGACGAACTATGTCCCCGTCAACCCGCCACCGACGGTGACCAACGTCCTGCCGAACCCAGTGCGCGAGCCGGTGGTGGTAACGCATGCCGCCGCGAATACGGCATCCTCCGGCAACGTGCTCGGGCTGACCGATACGGACATCCAGTCGGCCCAAAGCCAGATCACCGACGAAAACAACCAGATCGCCAACAAAATCACCGACGAGGTCGCCAACGATACGATCAATGAGATCGTGAACGATCCGGCATTCAATGCACTTCCCGACGGCGAAAAGAACGCGCTTCTCCAAGCAGTCAAAGCGGGCGACCCGGCCAAGGTGAATAACCTTCTGACCGCCGACGGCTTGAACACCACCCAGACCGGCGGCAAGTTGTTTGTCGACGCCCAGACCGTTCAAGATGCCCAGAACCTCGCCAAGGATGCCTCCAATGGCACGGCCACACAGCAGCAGATCGATAATCTGGCCGCAGTAATGAATGTCCACTATGGTTTCACCGATACCGCCGGCGACATTTCCTCGCTGGCCGCGAATAACAAGATGGCAGCCCTGCTGCAAACGGCCAAGCCGGGCGATACGACCGTGCCGTCTGGCAACAACGTGCCCATGATGCTGGTGTCGAGCCTTCCCAGCGACGCGATCTATCCTTTAGGCAATGGCGCGGTGATGATCGGCACCGGCGGCCAGACCGAAGGAACCCTGGTGGGCGAGGGAAATGTCGCCGAAGTCACCGGACAACCGGTCACCGTCGATCAGCCGGCGCCCAATTCCCAAGCCGATCTTGTCACATCCGGCACCCTCTTGACCAACGGTGCCGACAAACAAGTCAACTACCAGATCAATGGCAATGCCTTCTCCATGGACCCCGGTTACCAGCAGACGCTACCAAGCGGACAAACGTGGGTTGTCGCTTTTGACCGCGGCGGCTCTTTTGGCGAGGCCCGTTACACGCTGGGCGACGGCACCTACCAATTTACGAGCACCGATCACGGCTGGGACGTTCAGAAACAGAGCTTCTCGGCTACGCTCGACAACAGTTTCAACAAGACGCCGTTCAACTATGTGTACCAGAACGCGCAGCAAACCGTGGCCGCGGGGCAAACGGCCCAGTTGACCGGCGACTATCCGATGATCGTGCGTTTCGACGACGGGAAGGGACAGACCGTCCAGAAGCAGCTCGCATCGGGAAGCTATAGCGTCGCGGCCCGGCCCGGAGCGGGCGTCGATCTCTACCCGCCGGACGCCGTCAAACCCCCGTTCAGCGGTCCTCGTGCCTTCTCGGTTGTCAACGGCAAACAGCAGCGGCTTCCGCCGGGCTTCAGGCTATTCAATACCAGCGTGAGCCTTGCCTCGACCCAAACTCAAGCGGTAGGCAAGACCAGCGACGGCGTGAAGCTCTTCGGCAAGTAACCTGAGCCGATCCGCATGCAGCTTCGCGATCCGCACCGCCTCCTTGTCGGCAACTCTTCCCCGCGACTCATCCGTAAGTGCGAGGAGATGCCCTATCACCCAACCCCTGAGCGCGGCCGCCGGCAACGGTGGTGATCACGCCGGCACTGACCGAGAGTATCCGAGCGGGCTTTATTTGGGAAAGGCCAGCCTAATATCTTAGCGAGCGGTTAAAAAAACTCCACGTCCCTCTTCGTGGTTATTCAGGATACCTCGCATAAGCGTAATATGATCGTGGGATTTGACATGACCCGAAGCGAAGGTGCGTAAGGTGGCTGTGAAGAGCTTTGTTACACGTCGTGTTCGAAACGAGAGAACGTCCTTCGTGACACGATCGCGAGAGCTATCTAGTGTCCTGAGTTGTTAGTTCGCTTAGACACTCACGGCCCTCGATCGTCCATTTTCACCCTAGAGAGGAAGTATTCTCGCATCGGTAGTATGCAGATATTTTCAGTTCAGCACACTTGCAGCCTGCCCAAGGGTCTCTGCAGCGCATGTTTTGGCAGCGTTCATGAAAAGTCGGCGTACGACCTTGCCAAGAATGACGCAGGTCGAAGTTCGACCCCAGGGGGCTCTCTTTAGTGGCCGAGCAAGTGCGGTCCAAAACAACAACGGTGGGAACATGATTGCCCCAGAATTCAGCAGAGAGTTGAAGACGGAAGACCCTCCGCCTAATCGAATGATAAGCTGGCAGCTCAATGAGCTGTGCAACTTTCGTTGTCCGTACTGTTTCTGTGGTGAAGAAAAACTCTCTCGGGAGCACCCGGCGTGCGGGAAGTATTCTCCGGAGCATATCGCAGACTGCTTCGACAGGACGGGAAAAACCTGGCAGGTACACATGTCCGGGGGGGAGCCGTTTCTGTATCCAAGATTTGTTGAACTTTGCATGGCGCTCACGAGGAGCCACTACATTTCGATGAATACGAATCTGTCAACGGCCAACGCGAACGATTTCGCATGCAAAGTTCCGGAGGTATTGTCAATAGTTGTGTATGGGAGTTCTTTCAGGCGGCGACTTGGGGGACTAGGGTTCCGTCGGTAAAGAGGGTTCCTTTTAGGACTTCTACGAGGAAGTGGGATCCGTTGAGGAGCCGCCA
>Ga0302319_10001427_pt1 | contig 53277 bp, 46 predicted proteins | sample Bog_T0_2_FD_203319 | JGI IMG/M metagenome (GOLD analysis project Ga0302319, IMG submission 203319) | Peat permafrost microbial communities from Stordalen Mire near Abisko, Sweden - Bog_T0_2 | ecosystem: Environmental > Terrestrial > Soil > Wetlands > Peat | place: Sweden: Abisko, Stordalen Mire...
CGTCGCCACCGCGGCGGCGGCGCTGTCCTGGATGTTCGCGGAATGGATCGTCAAGGGGCACCCCTCGGTGCTCGGCGTGATTTCGGGCGCCGTGGCGGGGCTGGTGGCGGTTACACCCGCGGCCGGTTACGCCGGCCCGATGGGCGCCATCGTGCTGGGCCTGATCGTCGGCATCCTCTGCCTGTTCTTCGTCACCGTGGTGAAGAACGCGATCGGCTATGACGACTCGCTGGATGTCTTCGGGGTGCACTGCGTCGGCGGCATCTTCGGCGCGCTCGCGACCGGCATTCTGGTCAATCCAGCGCTCGGCGGCACCGGGATCATGAACTACGTTACCGGCAAGATCGACGACTATGATCTCGCCACCCAGATGGTGGCGCAGGCCTGGGGCGTCGGTACCACGCTGGTGTGGTCGACCGTCGGGTCAGCCATCCTCTACAAGGTCGTCGACGTGGTCGTCGGCCTGCGCGCCGATGTGCAGACCGAACGCGAAGGTCTCGACATCACCGAGCACACCGAGCGCGCCTACAATATGTGAGTTCTCCCGGGGCGCGGTCTCGTCACGGGATCGCGCCCAGTACTACGGTTTGGGCACATACCCGGCAATGCCCCGACCGTTGAGGGGCTCCAGCGCAAGTTGGAGCCCCTTTCTTTTCGATATGGTAATACCTCGGAAATTGTCCAGCTCGCTCGATGGTTAATCGGGCCTTTACCTCACCGTATCTATGGTGGTCTGATCCGCTTCCGGCCGGTATCGTTGCCTGCGACCGGCCGCCCCAACAATGGCGCTTTAGAGTATGGCCATGACCGCTGCATCCGGTGCGCCAGAGGGCCCCGGCGCCCAGGAAAGCGAGCGCTCGCCATTTGCACGGCTGACCGAGCTTCTGGCTCCCTATCAGCCGGCCAGGCCCCTGATAACGCTGTCGCTGGGCGAGCCTCAGCATGCTCTTCCCGGCTTCGTCGGCCCTGTTCTGGCGAATCACATTGCGGATTTCGGCCGCTATCCGGTCGCCAGGGGGATCGAGCCGTTCCGGTGCGCCGCGGCAAGCTGGCTTAGCCGCCGGTTCAAGCTGCCGCGCCCTGTTGATCCCGACCGCGAGCTATTGGTCCTGAACGGCAGCCGTGAAGGACTGTTCTTTGCTGCCATCGCCGCCGCGCGCCACGTCAGCGGCCGCCATGGCCGGCCCGCGATCCTAATGCCGAATCCATTCTATCCGGCCTATGGCGCCGGCGCCCGCGCCGCCAATTGCGAGACGATCTACCTGCCGACGACGCGCGACAACGGCTTTCTCCCCGACCTCGACGCGATCGACGACGCCACCTTGGCGCGGACGGTGGCGGTCTACATCGCCTCACCGGCCAATCCGCAAGGCGCGGTCGCCTCTCAGCGCTATTTCGGCCGACTGAAGCAGCTCGCCGACCGCTTCGGCTTCATGATCCTGAGCGACGAGTGCTATTCGGAGATCTACACCGGGAACGCGCCGGGCAGTATGCTCGAATGCGCCGGTCCCGACTTTGCCAATGTCGTGGCGTTTCAATCGCTGTCGAAGCGCTCCAATTTGCCAGGGATGCGGGTCGGCTTCGCCGCCGGCGACAGCCGATTTCTCGCCGCCTTTCACGAACTGCGCAATATCGCCGCGCCGCAAGTGCCGGTACCGCTGCAGCATGTTGCGATCGCGGCCTATGGCGACGAGGCCCATGTCGAGGAGAACCGGCGCCTCTACCGGATCAAATTCGATCTCGCCGACCAGATCCTCGGCCGCCGCTACCATTATCGCCGGCCCGAGGGCGGCTTCTGTGTCTGGCTCGACGTCTCGGCGCTCGGCGGCGACGAGGCGGCCGCCGTGCGGCTCTACCGGGAGGGGGGCGTGCGCGTGGTGCCCGGCAGCTATCTGGCGCGGCCACAGCCCGACGGCTCAAATCCCGGCGCCGGCTTCATTCGCCTGGCACTGGTGCAGGACAGCGAAACCACCGCTGACGCCCTGCACCGGCTGGTCGAGATTCTGGTATAGTCGCAGGGCCCCATGAGCATGGCAGCGATCGAGCGCGTGATCCCCCTGGTCGGCCACTTGCCGGCGTCGATCCGCGATGTCTTGGCGCGGCGGCTGCGCGAACTTGCCGGTTTGAGCCTGATCGCCCTGGCCGGCGTGGCGGCGCTGGCGCTGATGACCTGGTCGGTACAGGATCCCAGTCTCAGCCATGCCACCTCCCGGGCAATCCACAACCTGATCGGCTATCCCGGCGCGATCGGCGCCGATCTGGTGATGCAGATCCTGGGCCTTGGTGCGATCATGCTGATCCTGCCTTTGGCGGTGCGGGGCTGGCGCATGGTGACCCATCGCGCCTTCGACCGCGACGTGCTGAGGATCTCATGCTGGATCCTGGCCACATTGATCACGGCGGGATTTGCCAGCTGCTGGCCACGCAGCAGCAGCTGGCCGCTGCCAACCGGTCTCGGCGGCGTGGTCGGTGATGCGCTGATGCAGGCGCCGGCGCTGCTGTTCGGCCCGCCCGGCTTCGCCTATCGCCTGGCGCTCGGGACCCTGCTTGGCATCGCCATGATTGTCACTTTCGTGGTCGCCGCCGGCATCGGTTCGCAGCCCCCCGCGGTGGAACGATCGCCGTTTGAGGACGACGATGAAGCGCCGCTCGCGGAAACGGATGACGACGTCGGTTCGGTCTCGCTGGGATGGGCTTTCCACGCCGCGATGAGCGCGAAGGCCAGACTGTGGCGCTTCCTCTCTCTGGCCTATCGCTGGCTGGTGAGAGCCGCCGCTCGGCCGGGTCCGGCCTTGTTCGAACGCCGGGAGCCTCATCTCGGCGACCCCGCCGTCGCTGTGGCTGCGCCGCCCGAGCCTGAGGTCGATGACGAGAGCGACGCGGACGAGGCTGAGGAACTGGCCGCCAGCCGCCCCGCCCCGCGCAAGAAGCCACCGGCCCGCGCACCGCAGCGCAAATCGTCGGAAAAGTTCGAGCTGCCGCCGATTTCGGTGCTGAGCGCACCGCGGGCGGCGGATCGCCAGCCCCTGAGCAAGTCCGAACTCGACGCCAATTCACGCGCGCTGGAAGGCGTGCTAGGCGATTTCGGGGTGCGCGGCGAAATCATCAAGGCGCATCCCGGTCCGGTGGTGACGCTGTATGAGCTCGAGCCGGCGCCCGGCATCAAATCGTCGAGGGTGATCGGGCTCGCCGACGACATCGCGCGCTCGATGAGCGCGCTGTCGGCCCGCGTCGCGGTGGTCCCCGGCCGCAACGCGATCGGCATCGAACTGCCGAACCCGCATCGCGAGAAGGTCTATCTTCGCGAATTGCTGGCGGTGAAGGACTACAATGAATCGGTCGCCAAGCTTCCATTGTGCCTCGGTAAGAATATCGGCGGCGAATCCATCATCGTCGATCTGGCCCGGATGCCGCATCTGTTGATCGCCGGCACCACCGGCTCCGGCAAATCGGTCGCGATCAACACCATGATTCTCAGCCTGCTCTACCGGCTGCGGCCGGATCAATGCCGCCTCATCATGGTTGATCCGAAGATGCTGGAACTGTCGGTCTATGACGGCATTCCGCATCTCTTGACGCCGGTCGTGACCGATCCGAAAAAGGCCGTGGTCGCGCTGAAATGGGCGGTGCGCGAGATGGAGGAGCGCTACAAGAAGATGTCGAAACTCGGCGTGCGCAATGTCGAGGGCTACAATGCGCGGTTGATGGAAGCCCGCTCCAGGGGCGAGGAACTGACCCGCACCGTCCACACCGGCTTCGACAAGGAAACCGGCAAGGCGATCTATGAGGACGAGAAGCTCGATCTCGAGCCATTGCCCTTCATCGTGATCATCGTCGACGAGATGGCCGACCTGATGATGGTCGCCGGCAAGGATATCGAAGGCGCGGTGCAGCGGCTCGCGCAGATGGCACGCGCGGCCGGGCTGCATGTGGTGCTGGCGACGCAACGGCCGTCGGTCGACGTCATCACCGGCACCATCAAGGCGAACTTTCCGACCCGCATCTCGTTCCAGGTCACCTCGAAAATCGACAGCAGGACCATTCTCGGTGAAATGGGCGCCGAACAGCTGCTCGGGCAGGGCGACATGCTCTATATGGCGGGCGGCGGGCGGATCAGCCGGGTGCACGGCCCGTTCGTCTCCGACGAGGAGGTCGAAAAGGTGGTGCGCCATCTCAAGACCCAGGGCGCCCCTGAATACCTTGAAGCGGTCACGGCGGAAGAGCCTACGGAAGAAGACGGCGCGGTGTTCGATGCCACCGGCATGGCCGGCGGCGATGGCGGCGGCGATCTGTTCAGCCAGGCCGTGGCCATCGTCAAGCGGGACCGCAAGGCCTCAACCAGCTACATCCAGCGCCGGCTGCAGATCGGCTATAACCGCGCGGCGTCGCTGATGGAACGAATGGAGCTCGAGGGCATCGTTGGACAGGCCAATCACGCCGGGAAGCGCGAGATCCTGGTCGAAGAAGAGGAAAGCGGCTTCTGAGGGGATGGACCGAGGGTCCCTGGCAACATCGAAAAACCATATCTCCTTCCGATGAACCACGATAAAATGGCGTTGAGCCTGACGGGACCTCGCATTGAACAGACATCCGAACGTGACCAGGGCCGCGCAATTCCGCAGCATCGGCGGCAGTGCCGGATGGACGCTGCTCGCAACCCTGGTGCTGGCCCCGCTCTGTATGGCCCAGAACGTACCACCGCAGACCGTGCCGCCGCAGGCTTCGCCGCCGCAGACCGTGCCGGTTCCCAAGCCGGCGCCCAAGGCGCGCAACGGCCTCCAGCTCAGCGCATCGGACGCGCAGCGCGGCCCGGTCACGACCCCTGCGGCACCGGCGCCACCGCCAGAACCTTTCATCCCTGACCCGCGCCGCAATCTTCCCAGCAATATTTTTTCGACCTTCGACGCCAGCCAGAAGGCCCAGGCCGCCAAGGTCAGCGCCTACCTGTCGTCGCTACAGACGCTGGTCGGGAATTTTGTCCAGGTCGGACCCGACGGCAGCAAGACCAAGGGCGATTTCTACATCCAGAAGCCCGGCAAGGTTCGCTTCGAATATGATCCGCCGTCGCCGATTGACATCATCTCTGACGGCACCACCCTCGTGGTGCGGGATCGCAATCTCGCCACCAAGGACGTCTATCCGCTGTCGCAGACGCCATTGCGCTATCTGTTGTCGGACCGCATCGATCTGCTGAAGGACACCAATGTCGTCAGCATCACCTCAGATGATCTCTACATCAGCATCACCATCGAGGAGAAGCAGATGCTGATCGGCACCAGCCGACTGATGCTGATGATCGGCGCCAAGGACGGCCAGCTCAAGCAATGGACCGTGACGGATCCGCAGGGCTATGACACCACGGTCGCGGTCTACAATCTCGACGCCACCAAGAAACTCGATCCCGCCATGTTCAAGATCGACTATACCAATTACACGGTCCCGAATTAGCGGATCGATCGCAGTGTCCGTATTACTACGAAACGGTCACTAGCTTGATGTTATCGGACCTTACGGCTCAATGATCCCCTTATGACATTGACCGCAGACCTTGATTCGCCTCGCCGGCCGCGTTTGATCCGATCAAGTCTTGCAAGGACAAGGGGTGTCGACGCGGATCGATGTGTTGTCGTCGGACTGCATCGTGCGGGCGGACACCGATCGACTGGCGCAAGTGAAGATCAACCTGTTGTCATGCTGCGGCAGGGGGCCTGGCCGGGTCTGCTCGCGGACGAGAAAATGGTTAACGGTTTATTTGCGGACCTGCGTAATTGTCATAACCGAATCAGAGCACGTCTGCCTGAAATGGCTTCGGATCTTGCCATAGAATGATTGAGAGAGTCAGCATATGAGCAGAGCCAGACAAGCTGTGTCGAGCGCGGTGCCGAGTTCCCAGAAGGTCTCCCATGCCGATCTCCTGTTTGCGCGGGCTTCGCAGTTCTATACCGCGGGTAACCTCGCCGACGCCCAGATCGACTACAGGAAAGTCCTGAAGAAACGCCCGAATCATTTCGCGTCCTGGCACATGCTGGGTCTGTGCGAGTACCAGAGCGGCAATTATGAGGCGGCGGCGCGCCTTCTAAAGCGAGCCTTACTGCTCGATCCGCAATCGGCCTCAGCGCAATCCGATATGGGTGTAGCGCTCGCGGCACTGCAACAGCTTGAAGAAGCGGTTGCCTGCTTCGATAGGGCCATCGCCCTGAAGCCGGACTCCCTTGACGCCGCTTATAATCGTGCCAGCATATTGTACCAGCTTCGCCGTTACGCGGATGCGGTCACAGGGTTCGATAGGGCGATCGCGATCAATGCTCAACATATGAACGCATGGAAGAACCGGGGCAATGCGCTTCGCATGCTCTGCAGATATGACGAAGCGCTCGCAAGCCACGATCAAGCGATCGCAATCTCTCCCGGCGATGCCGACAATTGGAGCCACCGGGCCGAAATATTACGGCTTCTGGGACAACACGCGGAGGCATTAAAGAGCTGCAATAAAGCCTTGTCGTTCAACCAGAACTCTGATATCGCTTGGCTGTTTCGCGCCCAGACTCTGCGAGATGTCGGTCGCATCAGCGAGGCGCAGAGTACCTACCAGCACGTGCTTGCGATCAATCCAACCTTGCCCGAGGCAATATCCGGACTTGGTTGGTGTTTGGCAGCGCAAGCCGAAGCGGAAGTAGCCATTTCCTGCTTCGATCGATCGCTGACGATCAAGCCTGATGACGAGCTTGCCTTGTCAAGCCGGATTTTCGCCCTGGACTTCATTTCAGCCGGCGATTTCGCGTCACATCAGGCGGCGCGATCGCTGTGGTGGGATCGGATAGGCGCGAAGATTGCCGCGGAGCATCCATCGCACCACGACAATGAACTCGATCCCGACAAGCGCATTGTGCTGGGTCTCGTTTCCGCCGATTTTAGGCAGCATTCGGCTGCCTTCATCGTTCGATCTCTACTGCGCAATCATGATCGATCGCGCTTCGAGGTCACTTGCTATTCCAGCACGCGTGTCGAAGATGCGGTAACAGCTTCGTTCAGGCCATTGGCCGATCGATGGCGGGACATTCAAGGCTGGTCCGACGATCGACTGGAGCAGTGTATCCGCGCCGATAAGGTCGACATTTTGATCGATCTATCGGGACACACGGAAGGCAACCGCCTGCGCGTATTTGCCAGGAAGCCTGCCCCGATCCAGGTCACGGCATGGGGGCATGCGACTGGCACCGGCCAACCAACCATTGATTATCTGTTCGCCGATCCGGTGGCGATTCCGGCGGAGGTCCGCCCGCTCTTTGCCGAGCAGATTTATGATCTTCCCTGCCTTATCGCGATCGAGCCGCCGCCTGCCGAGTTCCGCTGCGCCGAACCGCCGGTTACTTCTAATGGCTATTTGACCTATGGGGTTTTCAATCGGATCACCAAGATATCCAGACCCGCCATCGCCCTATGGGCAGTGATCCTGCGTTCGGACCCCACCGCAAAACTTATTATCAAGGATGAAGCCATCGAAGTGGATGCCATCCGAACCATGCTGCTGAACAATTTCGCTTCCCACGGAATCGCCCAGGATCGACTGCGGCTGATCGGAGCAACTCCAAGGGAGCAGCATCTTGCAGCTTACGGACAGGTCGATATTTGTCTCGATCCGTTTCCGCACGGTGGCGGCGTGTCAACCTGGGAAGCCCTGCATATGGGGGTGCCGGTCGTCACCAAGATGGGCAACGCGTTAGTCAAGCGAGTGGGCGGAGCCATTTTGTCGGCGATCGGGATGACCGACTGGGTCGCCACCGACGACGATCAATATCTCGATATCGCGCGGCGCGCGACCCCGGACAGGCTTAGAACTCTCCGTCGCGAGCTCCCTAATATGATCGACAAGCGCTGCGGTCCTGAGCCCTATACGAGAGCCGTGGAAGCAGCTTACCAGGCGATATGGCGGAGGCACTGCGAAGGCCAAGGTCGCAAGCTTTCGAACCGATTGGACCAATTGGTCAAAATTGGCGCTGATGGTTGAATGGCTAGCTCCGCCATGTCTTACTGAGTCACTTGCCAAGATTTCGCGGGACGGCGCACCTCGCGGCTGCGCTGTCGACGCGGACAGTAATAGTCCTTAGGATGCAATTTTCGCTGACCACCTGGAATATCAATTCGGTGCGCCTGCGCATCGACCTCGTCGCCAAATTCCTCAAATCGACGCGGCCCGATGTGCTTTGCCTGCAGGAGACCAAATGCGTCGACGACGCCTTTCCCCTGAAGCGTTTCCGGCGACTCGGCTATGAGCATGCCGCGCTCAACGGGCAGAAGGGCTATCACGGCGTCGCGGTGATCTCGAAACTGCCGTTCGATCGCACCGACATCCGAACTATACCAATTACACGGTCCCGAATTAGCGCATCTATTCCAGCGTCAGTATTACTACGAAAGCGCCATTAGCTTGACGTTATCGAGCTTCAAGGCTCAGTGGTCTCCTTATGAAATTGACCGCAGACCTTGATTTTAGTCATCGGCCGCGTTCGATTCGATCAAGGCTTATTCAGATCGTTTTCATTCTGATCACTCCGGCCGTGATTGGGCTCGTAGCCCTTGCACTCGGCTTTGATCAGAATGCCCGCCAGCAAATCTCTCAAAATACCATGGCCACTGCAAGTGCGCTTGGATCAGCGCTCGATCGCGATCTGGCCGGCACGACAACGGCCGCTCAGATTCTTGCCGAGTCGCCGCTGCTTGCGTCTGACGATTTCGCGGCCTTTCATCGCGAGGCAGCGCGGTTGCTTCCGCTACTCCATGGATACGCCATCGTGCTGGCCGACGCGACCGGGCAGCAAATCGTCAATACGCTGCTGCCCTATGGAATGCCGCTGCCGGCGCGCGGCGGTCAGGCCAGCATGGCGAAGGTGTTCGAAACCGGCCAACCAACCGTCTCCAACTTCTTCATCGGGACACTTACGAACAAGCCTGCGCTCTTCGTTGATGTGCCCGTGCGTCGAGATGGCCAGATCAAGTACATCCTTGGTGTCGCTATACATCCGTCAAAGTTGGCCGATTTATTGTACAACCAGCAGCTGCCGCCGGACTGGGTCGCGGTCATTCTCGACGCTGCGGGCGTCATTGTCGCCCATTCCCGCAATCCCGCCATGGTCGGTACGGCGTTGCCGGTGGCGCCGTCGGTGATCACGTCCTTGCAACCGGCCTTTATTGAGACCATTCGAAATGATGGGACACCGATATTCGCGGCGTTCGCCAAGTCCAATGTGTCGAGCTGGAACGTCGCGATCAGCGTCCCGATCGCTGAATTGTCTCGCCAACCGAACGCCATACTCCTTTATGGCGGCCTCGGCGTGCTCGTTGTCCTGATCGCAGGGTTGGTCTTGGCTGCCTATGAGTCGGCCCGTATCGCGCATGCGATGCAAAGCCTGATCCCTCCCGCTCTTGCATTGGGACATGGCGAAGCGCCGGACACGCCGCGGCTGAGCGTGAAGGAAGCCGACCAGGTGGCGCAGGCCCTCGATCGCGCTCACCAGATTCTGAGGGAACGAACAGCCGAGCGCGATGGCGCCGAGCAAAAGGAGAAACAGGCCAACATTCTGACGCGCACGATGAACGAATTTGTCAACAATGTCAGCCACGAATTGCGCACGCCATTGACGTCGATCGCTGGCGTACTCGGCTTGTTGGCCGGCGGTGCCCTGCAGCCGTTGCCACCGCCGGTCGCGCGTTTGGTGTCGATCGCTGACAAAAATGTGCAACGTCTCGTACGCCTCGTCAACGACATTCTCGATATCGCAAGACTGGAGTCAGGGGAGGCGATATTCCATTTCGCGCCCGTCGATCTGTCCGCGTCAGTCGTGCAAGCGCTCGATGCCAGTTCTGTCTTTGCGCAAGGGCAGCGGGTATCGACCAGGATCGATGTGTTGTCGCCGAGCTGCATCGTGCGGGCGGACGCCGATCGACTGGCGCAAGTCCTAATCAACCTTTTGTCGAATGCGATTAAGTTTTCACCGCAGGGTGCCGAGGTCGTCATCACTGTCGAGCGCGCCGAAACGATAGGGCGTGTGACGGTGCGTGACCATGGTCCCGGCATTCCGGAGGAGTTCAAGCCGCGGATTTTTGGACGGTTTGCACAGGCCGAAATCGGCGACGCGCGACAAAAGAGCGGCTCTGGTCTAGGGCTCAACATCGTCGCAAAGATCGTGGGGCAGCACGCTGGCACAGTTGGATTCGATGACGCGCCGGATGGGGGCACGGTATTTTATTTCGAAATACCGCTATGGGACCGCAGGGCGAAAGACATGGTCAAAACGCAGCCGGTTGCCTACGATTCCGCCGAGGGCTCCTGGTCGAGTGCGGCAACCTTCAAAATGCGCGCTGGAGCCGTTGTTGAACATGGTTAAGACTGCCGGGATCGCCAATGAGTTCAATCCATGGCGACCTCAATTCCATGAATATGCTGACGCCGAGCGCAGCGACCGTTGGGTTTTCCCGACCGTCAACCTTTCAACTGTTCGATCACCTATGGCGTTGCAGCCTACGGTCTGGCTGTCCAGTTCGCTCTGCAAACGGTTAAGGATCTGAAAGTCTGAAAAGCTTCCGCTTTCCCAGGATATCGGGGACGGAATCGCCTCGCTGCTTGCGCAGCAGGCGCGGACGGTAATAGTGCCCAGATGCAGTTCTCCCTGACCACCTGGAATATCAATTCGGTGCGCCTGCGCATTGACCTCGTCGCCAAATTCCTCAAATCGGCGCGGCCCGATGTGCTTTGCCTGCAGGAGACCAAATGCGTCGACGATGCCTTTCCCCTGAAGCGTTTCCGGCGACTCGGCTATGAGCATGCCGCGCTCAACGGGCAGAAGGGCTATCACGGCGTCGCCGTGATCTCGAAACTGCCGTTCGATCGCACCGACATCCGCAGCTTTTGCGACAATCTTGATTCGCGCCACATCTCCGTGGCGTTCGGCGACAAGGCGCGGCTGGCGCAGCCCTTGATGCTGCACAATTTCTATGTGCCGGCCGGCGGTGACGTGCCCGATCCCGCGCTCAATCCGAAATTTGACCACAAGCTCCGGTTTCTCGACGAGATGCGAAGCTGCTCGCCGCTGCATCCGCGCGGCGAGGACCGGCATATCCTGGTCGGCGATCTCAACGTCGCGCCGCATGAGAACGACGTGTGGTCACACCGGCAATTGCTCAAAGTGGTCTCGCATACTCCGATCGAATGCGAAAAGCTCCTGGCCGCGCAGGCCGAGGGCGATTGGTTCGATGTGGCAAGGCAGCGCATTCCGCTGTCCGAAAAAGTCTATACGTGGTGGAGCTACCGCGCCGCCGACTGGACCCAGGGTGATCGCGGTCGCAGGCTGGACCACATCTGGGTGTCGCGCGCGCTTCATGACCGGGTCCGCGATTTTCGGATCACCCGGGAGGCCCGCGGCTGGGAACGGCCTTCCGACCATGTTCCCGTGACGGTGACGCTGGAGCTCTGAGACGGGACGTAGCCCGCATGAGCGAAGCGATATGCGGGTAGACACGTCCCGGATGTCGCTTCGCTCATCCGGGCTTGCCGGAGCTGTATTCAACGCCGCAGCTTGTCGCTCGCCATCAGGATATCGCTGGCGATCTGGCTGGTGCGGCTGGCGAGTTCGTCGCGCAGCCGAAGCGCTGCCTCGGGATCGCTTTCCAACACGCGCTGAAACATGCTGCGCGCGATCCGAATCACAAGGGCCGGCTCCAGCGCAACCGCGCTGCTTGGCCGCTGCATCGAAATGATCAAGGCGAGTTCCCCGATCAAGTCACCCGGGCCGACAATGGTCTCGGCATGGCCGCTCTCGATCCGGAACTTGCCACGCTGAACGATGAAACCCGCGTCGGCCTCATCGCCGACATTGAAGAGCCGTTCGCCGCGCCCGACCCGGCGTTGTTCAGAACCGATCGCCAGCATCCGCAGCGAGGCCTCGCCCAACAGCCTGAAGGTCGGGACGCGCTCCAGCAAGGCAACATCATCGTCGATCGACATCCTGCGGGACCGAACCAACCAGGGCAAAATGACCGAAAGCGTCGGGGCATGTTAACGGTCAGATCTTTCCGAACCGTATCACGGCACCAGCTTGTAGCCACCCGCTTCCGTCACCAGGATCTCCGGATTCGCGGCATCCTTCTCGATCTTCTGACGCAGCCGATAGATATGGGTTTCCAGGGTGTGTGTGGTGACCCCCGAATTATAGCCCCAGACTTCCTGCAGCAGCGTTTCGCGGGACACCGGCAACTGGCCGGCGCGGTAAAGGAATCGCAGAATGGCGGTTTCCTTTTCGGTCAGTCTCACCTTGCGCGCATTGGCGCCGGTCAGCATCTTGGAGCCCGGCCGGAAACTATAGGGACCGACCGAGAACACCGCGTCCTCGCTGGCTTCGTGCTGGCGCAGCTGGGCCCGGATCCGCGCCAGCAGCACCGCAAAGCGAAATGGCTTGGCCACATAGTCATTGGCGCCGGATTCCAGACCGAGAATCGTATCGGAATCGGTGTCATGACCCGTCAGCATGATGATCGGCGCCTTGAAGCCACCCTTGCGCAGCGAACGCACCACTTCACGGCCATCGGTATCGGGCAGGCCGACATCCATCAACACCAGATCGGGAGCATTGGCCTTGGCGGCGCTGGCGCCCTTGGCGCCCGTATCGACAGCGGACGCCTCGAACTCGTCATGCAGCGATAATTGCTCGACCAGCGTATCGCGCAGATCGATATCGTCATCCACGATCAGGATCTTGCGGGCATTGGCCATTGCTACACATCCTCTTGGGGCAAAGGGCGGCGATTCAAATATCGTCCGCCGGGTCCCGCTGGTAAAGTCAGATTTCGTCTGTTCATCATCGCTTGAGTTAAGGGACTATTGCCGATTCACAAGCAGTTCCTACTCTAACCCAAATTTTTCAGGCTTTTGGATGAATGTCCTGTAATGCGGTAAAATAGCACAGCGGCTGCGGGCGAGCGATGGATTTTCTTATATAAATCAAGGTATTTCAATGGCTTACGAGCATCATCCGGGTCCTCTCCCAGTAGCCTTGATCCGGATCCGGGCCGCCGCCGGCGCGCCGCGCCGGGGCTGGTTGATTGCTGCGGGCATAACCATCCCTGTGGCGCTGGGCCGCAGTGGCATCCGGGCCAACAAGCGCGAGGGCGATGGCGGCACCCCCCGCGGCATGTTCCGGCCGCGGCGATTATGGTGGCGCGCCGACCGCCATGCGCGACCTCAGACCTTTCTGCCGGTTCGCGCCATCGCCGCGGAGGACGCCTGGTGCGAAGACCCGGCCAGCCGTCACTACAATAAGCCGATCCGGCGGCCACCCGATCAGGGCGGTGACCGGCTGCGACGCGACGATCAGCTGTATGATTTCATTGTCGAGATCGACCACAACCATCAACCCTGCATCAAGGGACGCGGCAGTGCCGTGTTCCTGCATCTGGCGCGCGACCGCTTCGGACCGACCGCCGGCTGTGTGTCGATGACGCAAGCTTCGATGCTGCATTTGCTGCGGCGGCTCGGACCACGGACCAGGATCATGATTGGGTGAAGTGCTGAGCCGTTGCGCCGAAATGAGTGAATCAGTTGAGCCAATACATCACCCGTCACGGCGGCAGAACGCACCGCTGTTGTTGCCCTCAGATGAAATCTTGGATTGCGCTTTGTCCGGTTTTTGGCGATGCAGAGACAAACCACACGGGACAGGAAACCAGCCATGCTCGCCGAGGGTCAGATCGCGGCCGCCGCCCGCATCCTGCACGATCATTGGCGCGCCGGCAGCAAGCTCACCTCGCTTGCGGCGGAGCAACGACCCGGCGATCGCGCAGAGGGCTATGCTGTACAGGCGGCGATGGCGAAGCTGTCGCCGGCCCCGTTGTTCGGGTGGAAGATCGCCGCTACCAGCGAAGCCGGGCAGAAGCATATCAATGTCTCGGGGCCACTGGCCGGCCGGATCCTGCAGGAGACCGTGATCGCCAATGGTGGCAGCGCCGACATGACGGGGAATGAAATGCGGGTCGCCGAGCCCGAATTCGCGTTTCGCATGGCGGTCGACTTGGCCCCGCGGCCAAAGCCCTATGGCGTGCAGGAGGTGCTCGACGCGGTCGATAGCCTGCATCCGGCGATCGAGATCCCGGATTCGCGATTTTCTGATTTTGTCAGCGCCGGCGCGCCGCAGCTGATCGCCGACAACGCCTGCGCCCATCGCTTCGTGCTAGGCGCGCCGGCGACTTCGGACTGGCGCCGGCTTGATCTGGCCGAACAGAGGCCCGTGATGACGCTGCGCGGCCAGCATTTCATCGGTCTCGGCAGGAATGTGCTGGGTGGTCCGCTGCTCGCCTTGGCCTGGCTTGCCAATGAGCTGCGCGAACTCGGCATCCCGCTGCGGGCGGGCGAGGTGGTGACGACGGGCACCTGTCATCCGCCACTGCCGATCCAGGCCGGCGATCGGCTGGAGGCCGATTTCGGCTCGATCGGCCGCGTCGCGGTGATTTTCGCTTAGCGCGTGCCAAAAATCGCCGAGCCGACGCGGACATGGGTGGCGCCGAACTGGATCGCGGTGGCGAAGTCGGCGCTCATGCCCATCGATAATTTGGTCAGACCATGCCGCGCGGCGATCTTGGCGGTCAGGGCGAAATGTGGCGCCGGCGCCTCGTTGACCGGCGGAATACACATCAGACCGGAAATCGCCAGGCCATATCTTTCATGACAAGCGGCAATGAAGGCATCGGCGTCCGAAGGCCACACGCCGGCCTTCTGCGGCTCCTCGCCCGTATTGAGTTGCACAAATAATTCCGGCCGTGAGGGTTGCGCGGACATGGCCTTGGCCAGGGCCTCACACAGGCTTGGCCGATCAACCGAATGGATGGCATGAAACAGCGCAACGGCTTCCCTCGCCTTGTTGGATTGCAGCGGCCCGATCAGGTGCAGGGCGATATCGGCGGCGCCTGACATCAGGGCTGGCCATTTCGCCTTGGCTTCCTGCACCCGATTCTCGCCGAACACCCGCTGACCGGCCCCGATCACTGGTAAAATCGCATCGGCCTCAAAGGTCTTGGACACCGCTATCAGCGTCACCGCCGAGCGATCCCGCCGCGCCTCGCGGCAGGCACGCGCGATGTCCTGTTCGACCACAGCAAGTCCGTTTGGTGAAGGAACGGTTAATGGCGGCGGATGATCCGGTGTCATTACATCTTTTGGTTGCAAAGGGACAAAAGTTATTCGATTTTTACCGAATTCGGCAAGGGGTTGTTGAGCTCTTCACTTTACGTTGCATATGGGGCCAGGGACCAATCATGCGAAACATCAGTTTCAATCGCAAAAGAGCGAAACTCAAGCAGCTTCTCGGCATCCGGGCGCGGCTCGCGTTGCTGGCGCTGATGGTCGTGGCGCCACTGATGCTGGAACGCGCGCGTTCGCTGGAGGAGACCCGGCGCAGGGAGATCGCGCTGGCGGCGACCGAGCTGACCAAACTGGCGCAGAACAGCGCCGACGCGCAGCGGCAGGCGATTTCCTCGGTCGAGACCGTGTTGAAGTCGGCGGCCTTTATCCGCGGCACGACCGGCGGCGTTGGCCGCAGTTGCGACATGCTGCGCGGCAGTCTGCCCGTCAACCTGCCCTGGATCCGCGCGTTGATGATCGTCGGTGGCGATGGCAAGGTGCAATGCTCGACGCTCAACCTGTTGGTCGGGCGTGATATGAGCCAGCGGCCGGCCCTGCTGAAGGCGAAACAGACGGGTGACATCGTATTCGGCGATTATGAGCTGGCCAAGTCGGACAACAAGCCGGTGATGATGGCGGTTTACCCGGTCTCCGCCATCAGCGATGGCGCCGATTCGTTCGTTGTCGCCGGCATCAATCTCGAGTGGATGTCGAAGATGATGAGCAAGCTCGGCGGCCGGCCGGGGATTTTGGCCGCGCTGGTCGACAGTCAGGGCGTCGTGCTCGCGGCGTCGCCGGACCAGGCCGATATCATCGGTCATCCGCTGGCGTCGATCCCGCAACTGTCCGCGCTTGCCGACGGCGCGGCTGGTTCGAACCAGCAAGACGCGTCGCTCTCGCCCAATGCCGCCGACGGATCGAGATATGCGGTCAGCTCGATGTCGATTCCCGGCACGGAAGCCCGCCTGGTGGTCGGGATCGACGAAACCAACGTCTCCGCCCGCATCAACCGGGAGATCCGCACCGCCTATCTTCAGCTTGGGTTTTTCTGCCTGTTCGTGCTGCTTGGCGCCCTGGTTGCCGCGGAAAAGATCGTGATTCAGCCGATCCGGATCATGGCGGCCATGGCGAAACGCTTCGGCCAGGGGGACTGGTCGACTCGCGCCTCCTGCAAGGGTTTGCCGGCGGAATTTGTGCCGCTGGCCCGCGCCTTCAACGCGATGGCAGCGCAGCTTGGTAAGCGCGAGCGCGAGCTGGTCGCCCATAATGATCGGCTGACCGTGATTGCCTCGATCGACATCCTGACCGGGCTCGCCAATCGGCGCGGATTCCAGGGCCGGCTCGACTTTGAATGGATGAAGGCCCAGCAACAGAACAGCGAATTGTCGCTGCTCATGATCGACGTTGATCATTTCAAGCTCTACAATGACGCCTATGGCCACCCCGAAGGCGATACCTGCCTGGCGCGGATCGGCGAAACCCTGGCCGCGATGGCCGCGGAGAGCCTCGGCTTTGCCGGGCGCTATGGCGGCGAGGAATTCTGCCTGTTGCTGCCGAACACAGAGGTCGGGCGGGCGTGCGAGGTCGGCGAAATGGTCCGCGCCGCGGTCGAGCGCTTGGCGCTGCCGCATACCACCTCCAGTCACCAGATCGTCACCGTCAGTATTGGGGTGGCTGGCACCCGGCCGGATGACAGCCAAGGCATCGGCAAGCTGATCGAAGCCGCCGATGCGGCGCTCTATGCCGCCAAACACCGCGGCCGCAACAGCGTGGTCGAACATGGCCTGGTGCGGGCGACGGACACCGGGCTGAAGCTGGTGTGCTGAGGTGGGGCAAGCCCCCACCCTGCGGGAAATGATGGTGACCGCGGCCGCATGAGCCAAGCGATATGCGGGGAGACTGTCCCGGATATCGCTTCGCTCCTCCGGGCTACGAACCTGCCGCATCCGTCAACCTGTGATCCCCGCAACGGCGTCCGCAGGCCCGTTGACCCCGCGCTTGCTTTTGTGGCCTAGTCCGGCCGCCCGGGCATCGGCCCCGAATTCTTAAAAACCCCAGCGATTCCATGACCTCCGAACGCTACAACGCCCGTGAAACTGAGCCGCGCTGGCAACGCCAGTGGGACGAAAAAGCGATCTTTGCCTCCCGCAATGACGACCCCAGGCCGAAATATTACGTGCTGGAGATGTTCCCCTATCCGTCCGGGCGCATCCATATCGGACATGTCCGCAATTATACGCTGGGCGATGTGATCGCGCGATATAGGCGGGCCAGGGGTCACAACGTGCTGCACCCGATGGGCTGGGATGCTTTCGGCCTACCTGCGGAAAACGCCGCCATTGAGCGCCAGGTGGCGCCGAAGGCGTGGACCTATGACAACATCGCGGCGATGAAAAAGCAGCTGCGATCGATCGGGCTGTCGCTCGACTGGAGCCGCGAATTCGCCACGTGCGATCCCAGCTACTACAAGCATCAGCAGAAGATGTTCCTGGATTTTCTGCGCGTCGGTCTGGCCGAGCGCGAGAAGCGCAAGCTGAACTGGGATCCTGTCGACATGACCGTGCTCGCCAACGAGCAGGTGATCGACGGCCGCGGCTGGCGCTCCGGCGCGCTGGTCGAGCAGCGCGAGATGAGCCAGTGGGTCTTCAAGATCACCAGATATTCGCAGGAGCTGCTGGACGCGCTCGACGGGCTTGACCGCTGGCCCGACAAGGTGCGGCTGATGCAGCGCAACTGGATCGGCCGCTCCGAGGGCCTGCTGATACGCTTCGCGCTCGATGCCGCCACCACGCCGAAGGGCGAGACCGAGCTGAGGATCTTCACGACCCGGCCAGACACCCTGTTTGGCGCCAAATTCATGGCGATCGCAGCCGATCATCCGCTGGCGCAGGCAGCAGCGGCTGTCAACCCGAAGCTCGCCGAATTCATCGCCGAGACCAAGCGGATCGGAACCGCGCAGCAGATCATCGATACCGCCGAGAAGCAGGGGTTTGATACCGGAATCCAGGCGATCCATCCGTTCGATTCCAGCTGGAAGCTGCCGGTCTATGTCGCCAATTTCGTCCTGATGGAATATGGCACCGGCGCCATTTTCGGCTGCCCGGCGCACGACCAGCGCGACCTCGATTTTGTCAATAAATACGGGCTTGGCAACGTTCCGGTGGTCTGCCCGGAAGGACAGGACCCGAACACATTCGTCATCACTGACACCGCCTATGATGGCGATGGCCGCATGATCAACTCGCGCTTCCTCGACGGCATGACCATCGCCGCAGCCAAGGCGGAGGTCGCCGCACGGCTGGAGCAGGAATTGCGGGCCAATATCCCGGTCGCCGAGCGGCAGGTCAATTTCCGGCTGCGCGACTGGGGCATCTCGCGGCAGCGTTATTGGGGCTGCCCGATTCCGGTGATCCATTGCCCGAGTTGCGACGTCGTGCCGGTGCCCGACCAGGATCTGCCGGTCGTGCTGCCGGAGGATGTCAGCTTCGACAAGCCCGGCAACGCGCTCGACCATCACCCGACCTGGAAGCACGTCAGCTGCCCGCAATGCGGCGGCCCAGCCACGCGCGAAACCGACACCATGGACACCTTTGTCGATTCGTCCTGGTACTTCGCCCGGTTTACCGATCCATGGAACCAGAAGGCGCCGACCACGCCGGCCGTGGTCGACCGGATGTTGCCGGTTGATCAGTATATCGGTGGCGTCGAGCACGCCATCCTGCATCTGCTCTACAGCCGCTTCTTCACCCGCGCCATGCGGCTGACCGGCCATATCGGCATGGACGAGCCGTTCGCTGGCATGTTCACCCAGGGCATGGTCGTGCACGAAACCTACCAGAAGGCCGATGGCGTCTACGTCACCCCGGCCGAGGTTCGCGTCGAGACCGGCGGCAATGGCCGCCGCGCCACGCTGCTGACGTCAGGCGAAGAAGTCTCGATCGGCGCGATTGAGAAGATGTCGAAGTCGAAGAAGAACACCGTCGATCCCGACGACATCATCGAAACCTATGGCGCCGATGTCGCCCGCTGGTTCATGCTGTCGGATTCCCCGCCCGATCGCGATGTAATCTGGAGCGATGAGCGGGTCCAGGGCGCCTCGCGCTTCGTGCAGCGGCTGTGGCGGCTGGTGAACGAGGCCGCCGGGATCACTGGACCAGCCGGGGCGGCGCGGCCGGCTGAGTTCGGCCCGAAGGCATTGGGGCTGCGCAAGGCCGCCCATGGCGCCCTGGACAAGGTTTCGACCGGCATTGAAAAGCTGCACTTCAACGTCTGTCTGGCTCATATCAGGGAGTTTGCCAACGCGCTGGCCGAGACGCTGGCGCAGGAACCCTCGCCGTCGCCGGACTTGTCCTGGGCGATCCGGGAGGCGGCGCTGATCCTGGTTCAGCTGTTCGCGCCGATGATGCCGCATCTGGCCGAGGAATGCTGGCAGGTGCTGGGACAGCGCGGCCTGGTTTCGGAGGCCGATTGGCCGCAAATCGAACGCGATTTGCTGGTGGAAGACAATGTTACCCTGGTGGTTCAGGTCAACGGCAAGAAACGCGGTGATGTCACAGTGGCGCGCAAAGCCGAAAATCCGGAAATTGAAGCTGCCGTTTTGGCGCTCGATGCGGTAAAACAGGCCCTCGGCGACAAGGCCGTGCGTAAAGTGATTATTGTGCCGATGAGGATCGTTAATGTCGTGGGCTAGCCCCCGCTTCGCCGCCCGGCTGGTCGCCGCGGTCGCCCTCGCGGCGCTGACCGCGGGCTGCTTCCACCCGATGTATGCCGAACATGCCGATGGCAGCCCCGGCCTGCGGGACAAGCTGATGGGGGTTGAGCTTCCGCCTGTCGACAAGCCGAACGCCTCGCACGAAGCCCGGCTCGGCGTTGAGATCCGCAACGCGCTCGCGTTCACGCTCTATGGCGGTGCCACCGGCTCGACCCCGACCCATCGGCTGGAGCTAAAATTCACCACCAGCCGCTCGTCGCTGATCATCAATCCGAACACCGGTCTGCCGACCAGCGAGAATATCGGCATCGACGCGCAGTATAATCTGGTCGACCTGTCGACCAACAAATCGGTCATGACCGGCTCGACCTTTTCCCGGGTCAGCTACGATGTGCCGGGCGTGCTGACGATGCAGCGCTTTGCCCGGACCCGGGCGTTGCAGGATGCCGAGGATCGCGCGGCGAAGGAAATCGCCGACAACATCCAGACCCGGCTGGCGTCCTTCTTCTTTGCCGGCTGACCGCGCCCGTGGTTGCACTGCGCGGCAAAGAGATCGACGCCTACCTGGCCAGGCCGGATCCTGGCCGTCCGATCATCCTGCTTTATGGTCCCGATGCCGGCCTGGTTCGCGAGCGTGCCGACGCGCTGCTGTCGTCCGCGGTCGACGATCCCAATGACCCGTTTTCAATGGTGCGGCTGGACGGCGACGAACTCGCCGCCGAGCCGTCGCGTCTGGTCGAGGAGGCGATGACGATCCCGCTGTTCGGCGGCCGGCGCGCGATCCGGGTTCGCGCCGGTTCGCGCAGCTTTGCCAGCGGCGTCGACACCCTGGCCGAACAGCAGCTCCGGGATTGCCGCATTGTCATCGAGGCGGGCGATCTCAAGCCGGAAGCGCCACTGCGCAAGGCTTGCGAGCGCGCCCGGACCGCGGTGGCGATCGGCTGCTATCCTGACGGCGAGCGCGATCTCGCCCGTCTGATCGACGATGAATTGCGGCTCTCTGATCTGCGCATCGCCGCCGACGCGCGGGCCTGCCTGATGGCCCTGCTCGGCGGCGACCGAAAGGCCTCCCGCAACGAATTGCGCAAGCTCGCTTTGTTCGCGCATGGCCAGGCCGAGGTCACGCTCGAGGATGTGATGGCCGTGGTCTCTGATGCCTCGGATCTGAAGATCGATCCGATCGTCGACGGCGCCTTCGCCGGAAAGCCTGATCTCGTCGAGAGCGAATTCGCCAAGGCGATGGTCGCCGGCACCTACCCCGGCATGATCATTTCCGCCGCCCAGCGCCAGGCCGCCTGGCTGCACAAATCGGCGCTCACGATCGCCGAGGGAACGCCGCTTTCGACGCTGCTCGACTCTGGCTTTCCGCGGCTGCACTTTTCCCGCAAGCCCCAGGTCGAGGCGGCGCTGCGCAACCTCAACGCCGCGCGGCTGCTCGCGACCATCGAACAACTGGCCACCGCCGCCCTCGACATGCGCAAGCAATCCACCCTCGCCGCCGTGATCGCGCAACGCACCCTATTGTCGATCGCGGTCAATGCCAGGCGGCGTGGCTGAGAAACGATCCAGCCCAGTGCAGTTCGACCGTGGAATCGCTTCTCCGAGCGCATAGGTCACCGTCGATTATTCATGACAAAGATCTGGACGTCCATTCGCTGCCGCATGTTATTTAGAATCAACGACGACGCAGTCGTCATACCGGCTCGACAGACCTAAGACCAAAGCGTCAGACTTTCTGTCCGGCGGCTTCGAGGATGAGTTTTGTGATCATGTCGGGCTGCGAGATCAGCGAAAGATGGCTGGCCTTCACCTCTATCGTCGTCGCGCCCATGCGCTTGGCCATGAATCGCTCGAGATCTGGGCTGATGGTGCGATCTTCCGTGGATACGGCATACCAGCACGGCTTCGATCGCCATGCGGCATGGCTCGTCCTGTCGGAGAGCAGCGCCCGTTTGAACGGCGCCTGAACCGCATACAGGATTCGGGCCTTCTCTGCCGGCAGATCGCCGGCGAAATCGCGCAGGAACGCTGCCTCGCCGAGCCGCCCTTCGTCACCGGACCAGACAATACCGGCGGAGGCGGGTGGCGTCGGAAATTTTTTGGCAAGCGCGGTGTAATCCTCGTCAGCATCAGGCGCCCGTGCGGCGACATAAACGACGGCGGAGACCTTGGGATCGACGCCTGCTTCGGTCACGATCATGCCGGCATAGGAATGTCCCACAAGGACGGTCGGGCCGTCTTGAAACGCCAGGACTCTTTGTGTCGCTTCGACGGCATCCTTGAGCGAAGTCAGTGGGTTTTGTACAGCCGTGACATTGATGCCTCTGGGTTGGAGCCGGGCGATGACCTCGGACCAGCACGACCCATCGGCGAAAAGCCCATGCACAAGGACGACGTTTCGAACCTTTGGCGCCGGCTGCGCGGCGGCGGCACGCGCCAGAAGCGGGCTGGCCGCACCGGCAGCGACCAAGCCTAAGACTGCGCGGCGATTCATCAAATAGCTTTGCCGAATGTCATCCGGATGACTGATCTCTGTGGCGGATGTCACTTCAAGACTCCTCTTGCTGAACCCATACCGGGCATTTTTCGTGCGGCGCCCAAGGCTTCGACTGATTGGCTCATCCGCACCTGCTGAGCTGCATTCTCTCTCGCGCGAACCTCAGCGAATATTCCCCCATGGGGGAGGAAACGTTCCGAAGCGCCCGGAGGCACGTTGTGCGTAAAAGTACCAGCGGCCTTTCTGCTTATTGCAATGTCTTGGCCAATTCCTCCCAAGAGGAGACGTCGGAAGCTCGATAGATAATGGCGAGGTGCTTCTTCAGCGCTTCGCGGCCGACCCCCGTCGATGACAGGCAATCCGCGCGAGAACCACCCGTCGCAGCGACCAGAGCGATGGATCGTTGCAACGGAGATAGCGGAAGATCCAGGATGTTCTCGATGATCTTGAGACGCCTCGGCCGTTCCATCTCGAACGAGAGCAGTACTTGTCTGTCCACCTCGGCAAATGGCGCACGCATTTGTCTCGCGCTGACGCGAATCCGTCCCAGCGGTATATCGATCAATTCCTGCGCGAAGGCGGACGTTTCCAGGCGCCGACAGAGGTCCTCTGCGAAGCGTGGCGGCAAAATGGTTGGGCCAGTCAGACGAACGTTCTGACCGACAATCGTGCATGCCTTCAAAAGAATGGATGCCTCGTCACTCATAGCGAGCAGCTTCGTCCCCGAACGATCGACGAGCATATGACCGCTCAGCTCCATTCGTTCCCAAGGACCCTCGGTCGAGTGGCATTCGATCGCACGCCTGAGGTAAGGAAGAGCCTGCGTGACAAAAAAAGCGTCGCTATCCGCGAACGGCCTCTGCTGTTCGCGGAACAGCAGGACAACCGCACGCGGCCGACTTGCAACATCGACTCTGAGATCGAGGGTGTGAAAGTGTCCGCTTGGCCTGACCAGAAGATTGAGTGTGTTTGAGCGAAGGTAGTCCCGCCCAGGATTCATCAATTTTCCAACCGGCTGGCCGCTCATGGCTGCGACCTGGGAGACATTCATCTCTGATGGACCGGTGAAGAGACGGTCGTATTCGTTGACAAACAAATCCAGGGCGGAATCCGCCGCGTTTTCGTGGAAAAGACCGGCCGGCATTCCCTGCTCGTCCAGCCAGAACAGCGAAACGGCCTCGGCACCGACGATTTCGCGCAGCGTGCGGCAGACGGCAGGTGCGATCGATGCAATCCCTGCGCCCGCATGGCAGAGTAAATCGAGTTCGTGCCACTTGCGCTTTTGATGAGGCATGATCGTCCCACGCAATTTTGCGGGAACTCTAGCCCGAAACGCATCTCTGGGGTTGGTCCGGATCAGGCAAGAGGGCGGTCAATTTTGAGTGACAGGCGACGCGTAGCGGCAGGCTCATGGACCGCATTCCGGAAACGTGGTCACCCGTGCACGGAAACGCGCTGGACGAATTGTCTACATGCACAAAGATTGGCTGTTTACGCGAAATCGCCTTGTTAGGGCGGCGATCCCCACCGAGGGTGCGGGATCAGCGCGAGGCGGTCGGGGAAGGCTCGCAATCGCCCGCGTCGGTTGGCGCGTCGGGCGAAAGAACAATCACCCGACCGTGCGGGCCCGCCACCCACGCGTTGACGCTATCGATCCGAGGACACTTACCGCCGAACCAGTTGTTCGACGCGGTGACAGGGCGGCACCGCGCCAATGGCAGCCTCGCCACGCCGTCGCCAGGTTCGCCATCTGCTACAGCGGGTCGCGCTCTTTTATTTTTCGAACGACCATTCCGGAACCCTCCGTCGCCGCCACGAAACCTCTCCGTTCCAGCCAGAGAAGCCCGACAGCCATCTGTCTCAGATCGTTCCTGTCGTGGCCGACGGGAAGTTTGCGGGCGCGCCTAAGCGCATCGGCGGCCTGTCGCCGGAGTGGCGAAGGATCTGTATCAGAAGTAGCGTTCATATATTTGACAATAAGCGGAGAGACTCGCCAAGTCAGTCAGCTGACCGACTTAGGAACCCAAATAACCAAGACCCTCGCCGGCAGCAGGCCTTGGAACGTTCTGGGTGGTAATGGATGGCAACCGCGGTTGATCGTTTGGGCCTGGTAGCCTGCGTAATGTCTGGGCCATCAGCGATCAATTTTAGCGCACAGCGGGGCTGGTCCTGGAAATCCGCACCAGGCGATCGTCGCAATGGCTGCCAGAATAGCATCGAATGATGCAAGCCACCATGCCGCGTCGGCAGAATGATCGGCGATGCCAACGAGTTTTTGCAACGCCTATCAGCTTGCCCTCTCGCATAAAGCCGGGGTGGAGCCTCCTGCGACAGCATGCTCGTTTTTAGCGAATGTGAGACATGTCACAGATGATTCCGATGCCGCTCGTTAGACTTGCACCGTAAGTCCCCAAGGAGGCCTCCGGATGCTGTTTGATCAGGAAAGCCTGCAGCGCGAAATTGCGATTGTGCTTTTCAGCATTCTCGTTCCGCTCGGCGTCTATATCGGCCGCATGAATGTTCGCGCCAGCCGACGGGAGATCGTGAGGGATCTCGAACGGCTGTTTCAGTTCGCCAAGAAGGACGGGCGTCCGCTGATTCTGCCGTCCTTCGAGTTGGTCAAATACAAATATGATCCGGAGACGAATCCGGAGCGACGTTCTCCCGATCCGGATGCGAATTCATTCCGCTATTATGTCTTTCCCGTGACCATGTACGTCTTGCTGGCGGCCCTTTGCTTTGAATTTGCCTTCAGACCGGGCGCCTCACCGTATCTGCCGCCGCCGCCGGCGGGCTTCATATCAAACTTCTGGACGCCGCTCGGTACCGCGGCCGGGGTCGTGACCTATGCGTTCTTCGGCGGTTACATCTGGACCATGCAATATCTGGTCCGGCGCATTTCAAATTTTGACCTGTCGCCGATCTCGTTCTTTCAGTCCTTCCTGCACATATCGTTGGCCATTTTTGTCGCCGCCGCGCTGTGGCAGAGCGGCATTCTCAGCTATCTCGGCGACAAGACCCAGATCGACAAGGCCCAGATCGGCATCGCCTTCATCATCGGGTTCTTTCCCGACCTGTTCCTGAGCGTATTGATTGCCAAATTCCCCTGGATCCGGCTGCGCCGCGTCAGTGCCGCGAGCAAGGTGCTGCAGGAAGAATTGCCGCTCGACATGATCCTTGGCATCGATCCTTTTATGAAGCTTCGCCTCGGCGAATTCGAAATCGAGGATGTGCAGAACCTGGCGACGATCAATCCGATCCAGATCTTTGTCGAGACGCCCTATGGTCTTTATGAAGTGATCGACTGGGTCGCGCAGGCGCAGCTCATTCTCGCGATCGGCGCGGCGCGGACGCTGCGGCTGCGCGATATGAATATCAGGACCATTTTCGATCTTGAACGCTGCGTCAGGAATCCGGCCTTGCGCCATCGCTTGATCCGATCTCTCCTAGACGTGGAGGATCGTAGTCACGATCTGAGTTTTCGCAAGCCGCCGGCGCCTGCGGCTGCATCAGGCAGCGAAATCCCGCTCGACGATTCGGACGAGTTGCAGGCGATCATTTGCTATATTCGCGACGACCTGCATGTCCGGCGGCTTCGTCAGATCTGGGATGTCATTAATGGCCGTCTGGATGAACGCTACGTTGGGCAAACGCTGGAGGCCACGCCGGGTCGCGTTGGCAGCCGACCCGCGACGGCGGCCCAAGCGGCGCTCCCGGCATTGCCGAGCCGGCGGCTTCGAAAGCGGGCGAGGCAAGTCGCAAAGCCCGGCGTAGCCGAGGCGGGCGCGCCCTACGAGACCACTGCCTGACGCGGCCACGTCACGCGGTTGCGGCCGCCAACTCCGTCAGTTCCGGTTGCAGGCCGCCGAAGCGGCGTTCGCGGCCGTGGAACGAGGCCAGCGCTTCGGCGAGATCGTCGGCATCGAATTCGGGCCACATCCGCGCGGTGAAATGCAGTTCGGCATAGGCGCTTTCCCACAGCATGAAGTCGGACAGCCGCTGCTCGCCGCTGGTGCGGATGACGAGATCGACGTCGCGCAGGCCGGGTTCGCCGGTGACCAGCCGGGCGAAGTTCTCGCGGGTCAGTTCGCCGCTGCCGGCCGCCTTGGCGGCGGCATTGAGAATGGCGTCGCGGGCGGAATAGTCGACCGCGACGCGCAGATGCAGCACATCGCCTGTCGCGGTGGCCCGCTCGGCGCGGCCGATGGCGTCGGCGATGCCTGCGGGTAGCCGGTCGCGGCGGCCGATCACGGTGAGACGGACGCCGTTCTGGCGCAGGCTCTCGACCTCGTTCGCCAGATAGAAGCGCAGCAGCGTCATCAGCGCCGAGACTTCTGCCTTAGGCCGCCGCCAATTGTCGCTGGAAAAGGCATACAGCGTCAGCGTGCCGATGCCCTGCTTCGGCGCGGCTTCGACGACGCGGCGGATCGCCTCGACGCCGGCCTCATGGCCGCGCAGTCGCGACAGCCGGCGCCGCGTCGCCCAGCGGCCGTTGCCGTCCATGATGATGCCGACATGAAGTCTGGCCGCGCTATCACTTTGCATGACAAAGTTTCCTTGCAAACAACGAAAGGGATTTCAATGAAGATTGGGTTGAAGTTCAGGCGGGCAGAATACGGAGCGGGTTGGCGGGGGCTTCCGGCGCGCTGGCGGCGAGTGCCGCATCGCGCACCAGCCGCTCCAGTACGGCGAGATAGTCGAGAAAACGGCGGCGGCCAATCTTGGTGAGCCGGCAGCTGGTATGCGGCCGGTTGCCTTCATAGCCCTTGGTCACCTCGACCATGCCGGCTTCCTGCAACACCTGCAGATGCCGGCTGAGATTGCCGTCGGTCAGGCCGCAAAGCTGCTTGAGATCGGCGAAAGCAAGCCCCTTCGGATGCGCCATCAGCGAAGTCAACAGGCCGAGCCGTGCCTTCTCATGCATCACCCGGTCGAGACCGTCATAGGAAAACGGCGCGGCACCCGCCTCATTCTTCGACATCGGTTTCTCCGGATGCAACATGCAGGATCAAAGCCATCAGCCATTGCCCGATCACGAAGGGCAGTCCCATCGTCCAGGGCGACAGCGCGTGGCTCTCGCTGCCGATGATCAGGGTGGCAAAACCGGCAGCAAAGTACCAGGCGCCGGCCAGGCCGACCGTGCGCGGCAGCGAGCGGATCGACGCAAACACCCCGAGGCTCACCAGCATCTGCCACAGCCCGGGCAGCATCCACAGCGTTTCCGGCGCGAATTTCCACAGCGCCGCTGCGAGCAGGACGGCGGCGGCGGCGGCGGGCAGGAACTGCTCGACGGCCTGAAGGATCATGGCGTCGGCGAGGCCCGAATGGTGCCGCCTGGAGCGCGCCAGCATTTCGGTCATGATCAGCGCGCCGGAGACCAGCGCGGTGATCGCCCAGCCTGCGAAAAAGCTCAGCGGCCGCGACGTGGAATCGTCAAGCCAGAGGAACTCGAGCCAGGCGGTCAGCAACGCCAGGCCGCCGGTGGCGGCGATGGCGGCCGGGCCATAGCCGCGAAACGCGGTGCCCGCCGCGATCTGGCTGCGGATCGCGAAAATGTCGGCCAGCGCCTTGTCGAGATCGCTCATGCAGTCCCCAGCTTTGCGATACAAAGCATATGCCCGGGAAAGGCAAAAGCAAGCTGGGATTTTTTGAGGAGTTTTATACGGTTAAGCGTGGAGCAGGGATCCCGGCACGGCTCGACCCCGCTCTGAAATGGCGCTGCTCAGGGCGCCAAGCAACGACCTTGGCCGCAAATAATCCGCGCGGCGGAACCGATCGCCGCCGCCAACGTCGTCCTCGCAACAACCGAAGATTGCGGTCGCAAGCGGTCGCATTGATCCAGTTCAAAGAGCGCGCCTTCCAGGCAGCCTAGGGTGGCCTCCATGAAAATATCCGACTTTGACTGTCCGTCCTGTGGCTCCAGCTACGAAGTGGCTGAGGCGGTCTCGCTGCCGGGGAACCCCGGCCAGGCGAACTGCGTGGTCTGCGGCGCGCTGATGGCCTCCTGGCAACAACCCCGGATGCAGGCGTTCCGGCTGATGATCGCGCCCGAGCATAAATATCCGCGGACTGCCACGCTGTCCTCGCCGGCGTTGCGGAACTGAGGCGCGCTCGACGGCCGCGCGCTGTCCCCAACAAGGCCTGCCGCTATTGTGCAACCGTCTGCACGACGCTGCCGAGCGGGCGCGTGCTCGCGGTCGGCACCTTGAGATCCTTCAACAGCGCCTCGTCGACCTCGGGAAGGGTCTGCACTGGTTCCTTGGCTTTCATCTGAACGACCTTGAAGCCGCCGGCCTTGAGGCGGCGCAGCAGCGTGGGCAGGGCTTCCGCGGTATGGCGCTGGAAATCGTGCATCAGGATGATGCCCTTGCCGTTCTTCTCGAGCTTGGTCATCACGGTATTGATGATCTGGGTGGCGTCCTTGGCCCGGAAGTCAAACGAATCGAGGTCGCAGGAAAAGATTGCGATATTGCGCGTCCCCAGATAGGTCACCGCCGCCGGGTTATGCTGCAGTTCCGGGAAACGGAAGAACGGCGAGGGGGCCGCACCAAGCGCGAGCTTGACGGCGCTAAACCCCTTTTCGATCTCATCCCGGGCCTGTTCATCGGTCATTTTCTTGGCGTTGAGATTGGCGTGCGACCAGGTATGCGCCCCGATCGTATGGCCAGCGGCGGCGACCATCCGCAGGATTTCCGGATGATAGGTGGTGTGCTTGCCAATCGGGAAGAACAGCGCCTTGGTGCATTCGTCGTCCAGCGCCTTCAGCACCATCGGGGTGTTGACCGGCCACGGACCGTCGTCGAAGGTCAGCACGACCTCCTTGTCGGTGAGAAAATCGAACTGCTTGAAATGTTCGAAGCCGAAACCCGGTCCGCCTGTCGTGTCGATCACCACGACCCGGCTGACCCCGAGTGCGTCCGGATTGGCACAGGCCGGATTCGGCGCCGGCGACGCTTTGGCGGCAATGGCTCCCGTGGTCTCGACCTCTTCCGGTGAAGCACCCGGCCGCGCCGGCGTCGCTGCCGCGAGCCGCTCGGTCAGCGCCGCGTCGGTGGTGCTCGGCGCGGCGGCCAATTCCAGCCGGGGCGAAGCGATCCAGAACCAGCCGGCGGCGATCAGAACCGCCCCACCAACACTTGCCAACATCAAACCAATGGCACTACGCATGACATTACTTTCCGATGAACCAATCGCGCGGCTTCTGCGCAGCTCATTAATGGGAAGGAAATCTTAACGTCCCGCCAACATCGCCGGGTTCCCCGGCCAGAATTCGCGTCGGCTTCAAGTCACATCGTGGAACTCGGATTGATCGGCGAGCCGGGCGTCCCCGGGGCTGGCCGAAAAGCATTGCCGCGACCGTGCGGCTAAACTACACAATGTCGGATAGCGGACAGCCGGATATATCGTGATGACCAGAAGCGCTCTCGGCTGGATAATACTGCTTTTGATTCTGGCACCTGAAGCGGTTTCGGCGCAGCGGACCGAGGACGCCTGCACGCGCGATGTGGCGCGGCATTGCCGGGCTGTTGTCGGCAATGGCGACCAGGTCGTGCTGGCGTGCCTGAAGCAGAATCGCGGAAGGTTGAGCAAGGCCTGTGACAAGCTGCTGACCGAGCATGGCCAATAGGTAGCCAGCGGCCAGGACTCCACCCGCCCCGCAGTGGCCGGAGGTGATCCGGCTAGGTACTGCCTCCGGCGGCGGTGGCGACCGGCAGAACCTCGCTTGTGACGCGGTCCGGGGTGTCCTCCTTCCAGCGCACCGAGCCGAACGGCCGCTCCAGCATACGGCGGACCCGGACCGGATCCGGTCCGCGATGGAAAGCGAGCGCCCGCTGATGCAGCGCTCGCTCGGATTGGGTCGAGCGGTTGCGCTGGCGCAGATAGTCGAACCAGGTCGGGCAGTGGTAGCGTTCGGTCCACAATTCGGGATCGGCGATGTCGCGTGCGATCGACCAGCCATAGGCGCCATTGCGCTGCCGGCTGAGCTGCACTTCCTGCATGACGCCGTGAAAGCCGCGGGCGCTCTCGGCGGCGACGCGGTATTCGATTTCGACCACCAAAGGCCCGCTGCGCCCGGTCAGCTGCAACCGCACTTCCGGATCGGCGAGGTCCTCGGCATCCTCGTTGCGGGCGCCGACCCGCGGCATCCGCAGCCACAAGCCCAGGAGCGGCGAGGCGACCATCAGCGCGGCGGACACCAGGAGCGCGGTTTCGACGCCGGCCGCGTCGGTCAGCCGGCCCCAGCCCCAACTGCCGATCGCGATGCCGCCGGCAATCGAGGCCTGGAAAGCGGCCAGCGAGCGGCCGGCGACCCAACGCGGCGCGGAGAGTTGTACGCCGATATTGAACAGGGCCACCGCCAGCATCCATACCGCGCCGGCCAACACCAGGGCTGCTGCCGTCAACACCGGCTGACGGCTCAGCGCCACCGCGGCGATCGCGCCGCCCATCGACAGCGCACAGGCGCGCACCGCGGCCTCGCCGCTCAGCCGTTTGCGGACCTCAGCGATGTTGAGCGCGCCGATCACCGCGCCCATCCCGAACGCTCCCAGCATGATGCCATAGGTCTGCGCGCCGCCATGCAGCAGGTCGCGCGCCACCAGCGGCATCAACGCCGACACCGAGCCGCCGATCATGCCGGTAACCAGCGTTCGCGCCAGCACGATGCGGATCGCCGGGGAATTGGTGATATAGCGAACACCTGAAACAATGGCACGGTTGAGCCGCTCGCGCGGCAGTCGCGACGGCTCGTGGCGGCGACGCCACAGGAACAGCACGATCAAGAGCGGCAAATACAGCACCGCATTGGTGGCGAAGGCCGCGACGGCGCCGGCGGAGGCGACGATGATGCCGCCGATCGCCGGACCGAAACTGCGCGCGATGTTGTAGCTGATGCCATTCAGGGCGACCGCCGATGGCAGCGTCTCGGCCGGCACCTGCTCACTGACCGAGGATTGCCAGGCCGGTCCGAACAGCGCCATGCCGCTGCCGACGATGAAGCAGAACCCGAGCAGGACCTGTGGTGTCACCAGGTTCAGCCAGGCCAGCACCGACAGCGTGGTCGCGCCCGACAGCGCGATGCCGAGCGAGACCAAGGCCACGATGCGCCGGTCATACATGTCGGCGATGGCGCCGGCCGGCATCGAGATCAGCATGATCGGCAGCATCAGGGCGGTCTGCACCAGCGCGACCTGGTCGGCCGACGCGGTCATCTGGGTCATCGCCCAGGCCGCGCCCACCCCCTGGATCAGCAGCCCGAGATTGGACAGCAGGCTGGCGAGCCAGATCCGCCGGAACAGCGGCAGGCGCAGCGGCGCCCCGACACTGTCGGCGGCCAACCAGGCGCGTTTCGGCTGATCCGTCATTGACCCTCCGGCGGCGCCGGCCTCTGATTCCCTGGGCGTGAGGTGATGCCTGCGAAAGCGGTCGCCTGTCCAGTGCCCGGGCCCGGCATCAGGCCTGCCGGTTTGCGGTGGCAGCCCGGGGAAAGTTCCACGGCCCCATGACGAGGGCCGCTACCGGGAGTCCTCAGGCGCTATCGCGCACCGCGAAGCAATCCAGCTTTGGCGCGGCAATAGAAAGCTGGATGGCTTCGTCGCGAAGGCTCCTCGCCATGACGGGGCCCCGGTTACTGGACTTTTTCAGGATAGCTCGTCGCGAAGCGCCGGGTGAGGGAGGAGCTGAATTATTCGCGCCAGTCGTTCGCCAGCGTGTGGGTTGGGATTCCTTGCTGCTACGCCATTCCGCCTCACGGCTAAGCCGCATGCTCCGTCGATCGTGTAATGTCGCCATCACCAGCGAGTAAATCTTTGATCGATATGTCCTCGTCGATGGCTTCCCAGGGCAGCCCGACCCGGCTTAGTTCGACCTGGTTGCGCTCGGCTGGAGTGGCGCGTAACAGCCGGGGAAACCAGGCGAGCGGCACTCCGAGCGTGCGTCCATCGCTCAGTTCGACCCACATGGTGACCTTCGTCAAAGCGAACGCTGGTTACCGAAAGGGTCATGCCATGCTCCCAATATCAGATCGCGTTTATCCGCGACCGCGCGCAGGATATTCGAAAGTTCGCGTCAATCGAAGCAGCACCGCCCTTCCTCTCGCGTTCTGCTTGCTGCTGTTAGTTGTAGCGAACCACACCCTGGTTTTCCCAAGCAAGTTGATCTCGCGATATTGTTTATGTTGGGAGGCGTTTGCGCAGCCCACATCAGGTCCGGGTGGGAAATTGCCAGGAACCATCTCAAAGATGGGACCGCTCGCAAAGCCCGGGTTGCGGCGGCCGAGCCGGCTGATTAGCTGCTGCAGCGGGAATTAAGGCTGGCCCGGCGACCAGGGCGCGACACTCATTCCAGTCCCATCACCAACCGGGGTGCCTCATGAGCCTAGCCGACATCATCGACCTGCCGGCCAAGCGCCGGCGGCTGGTGCCGCCCGGTCCGCCGCGCGCCCCGGACGACATCTCCAACTGGACGGTGCTGCGGACGATACGGAAAAACGCGCTGGGCATGTGGAGCCAGCGCGCCTACGAAGACGAGATCATCCAGAGCCGGTTCCTGGGCACCAACAGCTTCGTTCTGAACAGCGCGGATGCGATCCGCCATGTCCTGGTCGACAATTACGAAAACTATACGCGAACGCCGCCGACCTTCCGGGTGCTGCGGCCGCTGCTCGGCGATGGGCTGGTCATCGCGGAGGGCCGCGCCTGGAAGCACCAGCGTCGGACGCTGGCGCCGGCCTTTACGCCGCGCGCGGTGACGCCGCTGCTGCCGCACATGGTCGCCGTCATCGATGAGATGATCACACAATTGGTCACGGCCGGTGAGCAGCCGGTCGACCTGTGGGAGGCGATGCATTGGATGACGCTCGAGATTGCCGGGCGCACGATGTTTTCGTTCGAACTGGGCCGTCGTGGCGCCGAATTGCGCGAGTTGCTGATGGACTATGGCCTGCGGCTGACGCGGCTGCATCTATTGGATCTGGTCTTGCCGCGGACATGGCCGAGCCCGCGGGATTGGGCCCGTGCCCGGTTTCGCCGGCGCTGGACCGCTTTCATCGGCGAACTGATGGCGGAGCGGCGCGCCGCTGGCAAGAATCACGGCGCGCCGCCGCGCGACCTGTTTGATCTCTTGGACACCGCGCGCGATCCCGAGACCGGCGAGGCCTTTACCGACCAGCAGCTCGGTGATGAGGTTGCGACCATGATGATCGCCGGCCACGAGACCACCGCGACCACGCTGTTCTGGTCGCTGTATCTCCTGGCGCTCGATCCGGCCACCCAGCAGGAACTGGCCGCCGAGATCCAACTCGCGTTGCAGGGCGCCGGCGCGGCTGGCGGGATCGAGCTGGAGCGGCTGCGCTTGACCCGCGCCGTGATCGACGAGACCGTGCGGCTCTACCCGCCGGCCTATCTGATCGCGCGCCAGGCCAAAGCTCCCGATGTGATCGCCGGCCTGCCGGTGCAAAGACACGACGTCATGCTGATTGCGCCATGGCTGCTGCATCGTCACGAAAAGCTCTGGCGTGACCCCAACGCGTTCATCCCGCAGCGCTTCCTGCCCAGCGCGGCGCCGCCCGAGAAATTCGCCTATCTGCCGTTTGGCGCCGGGCCGCGGGTCTGCATCGGCGCGCATTTCGCGCTGGTCGAAGCCACGCTGGCGCTCGCCAAGCTGATCGGCGCCTTCCGCGTCGAGCTGATCGATCGCGAACCGGTGCTGCCGGTCGGCGTAGTGACCACCCAACCCGATCACGCGCCGCGTTTCCGCCTGACGCGCCGCTGATCGTCTCGTGCATGAAACGGTAACCAGGATGATAGGCGCGCCATGAACGTCCAACCGTCCCTGCATTCGGCGCTGCGGCAAACGGCGCAACCAGGCGTCGCCGACGCCATCTTCACCCTGATCGAAACCGGCCAGGACCATGAGCTCAACCGCATCAATGTGCTGGATTTCGCGGCGCGAACCGGGCTCGACGAAGAACCTGTGATCGCGGGCTTTCTGCAGGCTTCCCGGCTTGGGCTGTTCGATCTCACCTGGAACGTGCTGTGCCCCGGCTGTGGCGGCGTGCTGGACGCCCATTCGACGCTGAAATCGCTGCGCTCCGATGATTATCCCTGCGGCCTGTGCGGCTGCGGCTACCAGGCCTCGGTCGATGATCGCGTCGAAGTCGCCTTCACCGTCAGTCCGCGGATCCGGCGGATCGCGGCGCATGATCCAAACACGCTGCCGATCTGGGAGTATTACCGGCAGATGTTCTGGAGCTCGGGGGTCGATCTCGATCCGGCGGCGATAACGTCGTTGACGCACGAAGCGGTGCTCGATGCGCTGGAACTGGCGCCACATCAGAAGGCCGAACGGGCGCTTGAGCTGCCGCCGCAATTCATCATCGTGTTCGATCCGGTGACGCATGCGGCGCAGTTCATCGATGTGCAGGGGGATCCGACCCACGCCCTGCAGCAGCTGTCGCTGACCTTCAACCGGACCCAGGTGCCGGCGGAAACCGTCTGCCTGCGACCGGGCCGGCTTGAGCTGTCGCTCGACAACCAGACCGACCTGCGGCTGTTGCCGACCGTCCTGATCGCCGCCGACGCGCTGCATCATCTGATGCGGCAGCGTAAGCCGTTTTTGACCGCCAAGCGGATCCTGACCAACCAGACCTTCCGCGATGTCTTCAAGGCCGACAATCTCACCATCGATCAGCGCCTCAAGATCACCTCGCTGACCTTCCTGTTCACCGATCTCAAGGGCTCGACCGCGCTGTACGAGCGGGTGGGAGATCTCGCCGCCTTTGATCTGGTGCGCGCCCATTTTCGCGTGTTGCTGGAGATTATCGCCACGGAGAAGGGCGCCGTCGTCAAGACGATCGGCGATGCCGTGATGGCGACCTTCATCCGGCCCGAGCATGCATTGGCCGCCGGGCTGCGGATGCGGGCGGCGATGGATGCGCTCAATGCCGAGCGCGGCACCGGCGATCTGGTGGTCAAAATTGGCATTCATGAGGGCCCCTGTCTTGCCGTCATGCTGAACGAGCGGCAGGATTATTTCGGGCAGACCGTCAATATCGCGGCCCGGGTGCAGGGGCTGGCAAACTCGCAGGCGATCCACGTCACCGGACCGGTGATCGAAGCCGCCGCGGTGGCGGCGATCCTGCAGCGCGAGGCGATTACCCCGGTGCAGAAACAGGCCGCCTTGCGCGGCATCGCCGACAAGATCGTGGTCTATGAGATCCCCTGAGCCGGCCGCTTGATGACCGAAACATAATCTGCGGCTGCGGAACCCGGGTGCATTGCCTCGGTTGACGACAGAGCCCATTTGAAAATCGCGGCCAAAGTGACGGCCGATGGCTCTCAAATCGATGCGGGTTGAGATCAACATGCTGGACGGACTGCGCCAATTCATTGCCGATGTGATGGCTCCTGCCAACCAGCGGACGCCGACCTTCGACGACACCGGCTATCGACTGGCTGCGACGGCGTTGCTGGTTCATGTCATCTCGCTCGATGGCGAGCCCTCGGCGGTCGAAAAGCGCAAGCTGCATGGCCTGATCGAAAGCCGTTTCGGACTTGATCCAGGCACGGCGGATCAACTGATTGCGGCCGCGACCCTGGTTGAGGGCGACGCCGTCGACCTCTATCATTTTACCAGCGTCATCATGCGATCGGTGGACGATGTGGGCCGGCTGCGCATTGTCGAAATGATGTGGGAGCTGGTTTACGCCGACGGCCGGGTCAGCGAATTCGAGGACAATGTGGTCTGGCGGGCGGCCGACCTGCTGGGTGTTTCCTCCCGCGACCGGATCGATCTCAAGCATCGGGTCGCGGCCAGGGAGAAGCCGGCCGCAATGAGCAGCCCGACCGCGACCACCTGAAGCGCCGGCCGCCCGCGGGGCATTAAATGCGCCGGACATGACCAAACTTTAATGTACAGGGCGATCGGCGGAAGGAACCATGTCGGCCATCGGTTGCGGGATTTTACGCTCCCGACGGGCCGGTGGGGCGCCTTGACAGGCCTTGCAGGTGGCGTGCATCCCGCCTAAGGCGTAGGCGGCGGTCGAAAGCCGTTCGGCCGGTTCCATTTGTTGTTGGATTCAAGAGCATTCAATCGTGACTGAGCGTGTGACGCTGATAACCGGTGCCTCGGCTGGAATTGGCACCGAATTGGCCCGCGTTTTTGCATCAAATGGCCATCGACTGGCTCTGGTGGCGCGACGCGCGGATCGCCTTGCGAAGCTGGCCGACGAGATCGTCGCCGCCGGTGGGGCTCAGCCTGTCGTGATCGCCTGCGACCTGGCGCAGTCCGATGGCGGTGACCGGATCGAAGCCGCTCTCGCCGAGCAGGGGTTGGAAGTCGAATACGTCGTCAACAATGCCGGTTTTGGCCTGTTCGGCACCGCGTTCGCGCTCGACCGCGGCGAACAACTCGACATGATCGCTGTCAATATCCGGACATTGACCGACCTGAGCTTGCGGTTTTCGGAATCCCTGGTCCGTCATCGCGGCGGCATCCTCAACGTCAGTTCGATCGCCGGCTTTCTCCCCGGGCCGGGAATGGCGGTCTATTACGCCTCGAAGGCGTATGTTTTGTCGTTCAGCGAGGCGCTGCGCCAGGAATTGGCGCCGCTTGGCGTCCGGGTGACGACGCTGTGCCCTGGGCCGGTACCGTCGGAATTTCAAATGCGGGCCGGGTTTCGGCCTGGCTTCGACTCCGCGGTCCTCAATGTCGCGGCCGCCGATGTCGCGCGGGCGGCCTACCAGGGTCTGATGGCCAACAAGCGCCTGGTGATGCCCGGCGCCGTCAAGCTGGTGCCGTTCCTGCTGCGATGGTTTCCGCGCGGCTTTGTGCTGGCCGCGGTCGGACGATTTCAGTTGCGGAAGCGCTGACCCCCGATCGAGATCGGTTTTAAATCCGGATCGGTTTCTGGCGCGAAATTTGCAAAAATATCTGGCGGGGAGCCGCGCGGCGTATGACACTCATACGAAATTAACCGTCGATTAGCTATGATTGCCGCTAGATCGCGCCGGCTGAAGAAACATCGATGACATTTCATTCGGCCAAAACCAGCTTTTCATCCTGGCTGCCTGGTCCGGGGGGGCCGCCACCATCGCCGGTTCCTGCCGCGGCTGGACCGGGCCTGCGGCCGGTGCTGATCGTGCTGCACCGGGAAACCTCGACGCCGGGCCGGGTCGGCAATGTGCTGCGGGAATTGGGGCACCCGCTCGACATCAGGCACCCGCGGTTCGGCGATCCGCTGCCCGAAACCCTGGACGATCATGCCGGCGCGGTCATCTTCGGCGGCCCGATGAGCGCCAATGATCCGGACGATTTCGTGCGCCGGGAGATCGACTGGATTGCTGTGCCGCTGCGCGAACAGCGGCCCTTCCTGGGCATCTGCCTTGGCGCCCAGATGCTGGCCAGGCAGCTTGGCGCCAAGGTGGCACCGCATCCCGAGGGCCGCACCGAGATCGGATATTACCCGATCACGCCGAGACCCGCGGGTCTGGAGCTTTGCCCGCATTGGCCCGGTCAGGTCTATCACTGGCACCGCGAGGGCTTCGACCTGCCGGACGACGCCGAATGGCTGGCGGAAGGCAGCGACTTCCCGGTCCAGGCGTTCCGGCTGGATCAGGCCTTCGGCCTGCAGTTTCATCCCGACGTGACCTACGCGATGATGCATCGCTGGACCACGCGGGACCATGAACGCCTCCGCTTGCCGGGCGCGCGCCCGCGTCATCTCCATTTCGCCGAGCGTGCCGTGCACGACGCCACCGAACGGGCCTGGTTGAAGCAATTCATCACCGGCTGGCTGACCCAGGTGCCGCGGCTGGCAATGGCGCAGGCGGCGGAGTAGGGGCTGTGGAAGGGGCTAATATCAGCCTGTCTTCGCCCAAGGGGGCATCGCCGGGCACGCTTCGCCTTCGGCCACGTCGTGGCTGCGCCACGCGTAGCCCAGGTCAAATGGACCAGCCCGTCTTCGCCCAAGGGGGCTTCGCCGGGCACGCTTCGCCTTCGGCCACGTCGTGGCTGCGCCACGCGTAGCCGAAGGCGAAGCGTGGTGGAGCCAGGCGGGATCGAACCGCCGACCTCGTCATTGCGAACGACGCGCTCTCCCAGCTGAGCTATGGCCCCTGCGCGGCCGCCGCGGGTTGCGATCATAGCGGCCTTGCGAACGGCGCCATTTACAATCCGCGCCAAGGTCAAGTCAAGAACGGCGAAAATCCTGGGATTCCTGGCCTTTTACCAGGACTTCCCTTGTTTGCAGGGGAAGGAACCGATATCAAGCGGCAGCAAATCTGCGAGCCCCTCCCCCATGCGCGCCGTCCTCGACATCATTCTCATTGTTCTCGATCTCTATGTCTGGCTGTTGATCGCCTCTGCGATTCTGTCCTGGCTGATCGCCTTTAATGTCGTCAACACGCGCAACCAGTTCGTATCGTCGGTGGCCGAGTTCCTGTACCGAATCACCGAACCCGTGCTGGCGCCGATCCGCTCGGTCATGCCCAATCTGGGTGGACTCGACATCTCGCCGATCATTCTGATCCTGATCATCATGTTCATCCAGAAGGTGATCACCTACTACATCTACCCCGTGGTTTTCTGATCGACGTTCATGGAGCAGTGATGCAGCCTTGGCGTTATTCCAACGAGGGCGTCAGCATCGCGTTGCGGGTGACGCCGCCAGGCTGCCGTGATGACATCGCTGGGGTCGTATTGACATGACGGCGGCGATCATCGACGGCAAGATTATTGCGGGGGAACTGCGCGGGCGCGTCGCTGCCGAGGTCGCACGGGTGCGGCGCGACCATGGCCTGATGCCGGGATTGGCGGTGGTGCTGGTCGGTCACGATCCGGCCAGCCAGGTTTATGTCCGCAGCAAGCACAAGCAGACCCAGGCCGCCGGCATGCTGTCCTTCGAACATGTCCTGCCGGCCGATGTCGCGCAGCCGGGGCTGCTGGCGCTGATCGAGACGCTCAACCGCGATCCGGCGGTGCATGGCATTCTGGTGCAATTGCCGCTGCCGAAGGCGCTCGATACTGAAACCGTCATCAACGCCATTGATCCCGCCAAGGACGTCGACGGGCTGCATCCAAACAATGCCGGGCGCCTCGCCGGCGGCTTGGCCGCGCTGTCACCCTGCACGCCACTCGGCTGCATCCTGCTGACCAAGAGCGTGCACCGCTCGCTCGAGGGCCTCAACGCCATCGTGATCGGAAGGTCCAATCTGGTCGGCCGGCCGCTGCTGCAACTGCTGCTCAACGAGAACGCCACGGTGACGATCGCGCATTCGCGGTCGCGCGATCTGCCGCAGCTCTGCGCCCGCGCCGATCTCGTCTATGCCGCCGTCGGCCGACCCGAAATGGTGCGGGGCGACTGGATCAAACCGGGCGCCACCGTGATCGATGTCGGCATCAACCGGATCACCGATGAGGGCGGCACGACCCGCCTGGTCGGCGATGTCGCCTTTGCCGAGGCTGCAGGGGTCGCCGGCGCCATCACCCCGGTGCCCGGCGGGGTCGGCCAGATGACCGTGGCCTGCCTCCTGGTCAATACGCTACGGGCGGCCTGTGCCATCCATGGATTGCCGCCGCCTGCGGTGTGAGACGGCGCAACCGGCCTCGCCAGACCCGGCTATTTCGATCTGGCGCGGGCCATGCCTTCGAGGATCAGCCGATGCGCGTCCTCGGCATCGCCCCAACGCAGCACCTTGACCCATTTGCCGGGCTCGAGATCCTTGTAGTGCTCGAAGAAATGCTGGATCTGCTGCAGCGTGATATTTGGCAGATCGCTGTAGGAGCGCACCTTGTCGTAGCGCTGCGTCAGCTTGGAGGACGGCACCGCGATGATCTTCTCGTCGCCGCCGGCCTCGTCTTCCATCACCAGCACGCCGACCGGCCGCACGCTCATTACCGCGCCCGGGATGATCGCCCTGGTGTTGGCGACCAGCACGTCGCAGGGGTCGCCATCGTTCGACAGGGTGTGGGGAATGAAGCCGTAATTGCCGGGATAGCGCATCGCCGTGTAGAGAAAGCGGTCGACCACCAGCGTGCCGGCTTCCTTGTCCAGCTCGTATTTGATCGGTTCGCCGCCGACCGGCACTTCGATGATGACGTTGACCTCGTGCGGCGGATTGGTCCCGATCGATACGGCGTCAACACGCATGGATGGCTCCGCACGGCTCTGAAAGGGTGAATCGGGTGCAGTCTCGATGCCGCGGTGAACGGTGGCGGATCATCGATGCCGCGGCCCAGGGAATGGCAGGGATTTCAATTGGTCCACGCAAACGCAACTTTGTCGAGCGATTTGGGGCCGAACTTCTCGGAAGATCGTGCCACCATGCGGCCGCCGAGCGCACGGTAGAACTCGGTCGCCGGGTCGTTATCCGACAGCGCCCAGATCACCATCGATTTCAGCCCGCTCTGCAGCAGGTCGCGCCGCGCCGCGGTGAACAGCCGGCGGCCAAACCCCAGGCCCTGGAATTCCGGACGCAGATAAAGCTCGTAGATTTCGCCTTCGAAGTGCAGGCTGCGGGCGCGGTTGCGGCCGTAATTGGCATAGCCGGCAATGCGGTCGCCGAACACCAGCACGCTGACGCGGCTGCCCTTGCGGATCGCACTGTCCCACCATTGCGGGCCGCGCCGGTTGATCAGCTTTTCCAGTTCGGAGCCCGGGATGATGCCTTGATAGGCCGACCGCCAGGCTTCGTCATGTGTGGACGCGACCGCGGCTGCATCCGCTGCTTTGGCCGGCCGTACCTCGATCAGGGTTGTGCTCATGACCGCAATCAAAGCAAGTCACGGCGTCGGCTTCAAGCTCTATCCTTAATTATCGGTTAACGTGTGGATTTTCTGCATCACTCAGGTCGGCCGCTGTACCGAAACCGCACAAACCGGTGATTCCAGGGGTATTTTGCGACCGCCGGTGGTGCTCCGGCGGGGCAAGCCGGCCACCGGGTTGGTGCGCGGGCGCAGCGAACCGGGCCGGCGACTTGATTCGCGGCAGCTGTTCTATCGCGAGACGCTGCCCGTCCCGGCCCGCGCTCCGCCAAAACCGGGCCTTGCCGACGCGGACATCGCACGGGTTGTACTTCCGTCCCTCGGGCCGCGGCGGGGCTCCAGTCGGCGACGGGCCGTCCCGGGGGCCAACGCGCCCAAATGCCGCAGCCTGAAATTTCCACCCTCATCGACTTGCAGCGGCCGGTGAAAACCGAGCAAAAAAACCCGCGCGCGGCGCCGCGACCCGATCGCTCCGCCTGCGCAGCCGCCGCGACAACACCACGATGACGCTGTATTTCGTTGTAGAGTATCTGCATGTCCTGGGCGCCATCGTCATCCTTGGCACCGGCGCCGGCATCGCCTTCTTCATGCTGATGGCGCATCGCGGCGGCGATCCGGCCTTGATCGCGAAAACCGCCGGCATCGTCGTGTTCGCCGATGGGCTGTTCACCTTGACCGCCGTTCTCCTGCAACCCCTCACCGGTGGCGCCTTGATGGCGCTCGAACCACTGGGCGCGCTGGTGAAGACCGGACCGGCGATCGTGCTGATGCTTGTCGCCCTGCTGATCCTGGATAACCGATGACGGACCGAACCTCGAACACTCTCTGGCCCGACGACGACGTCATCCTGTATGACGGAATCTGCGTGTTCTGCTCCGGCTGGGTCCGCTTTGTCGCTGCGCGCGACCGCGATCGCCGCTTCCGCTTCACCGCGATCCAGTCGGCCTACGGCACCAGGCTGGCGCAGGCGTTCGGGATTGATCCCAGCGATCCCGACACCAACGCCGTGGTCCATGGCGGTATCGCTTATCTCAGATCGGACGGAGCGCTGACGGTGCTGTCGCATTTGCCGGGCTTTCGCTGGGCGCGCGCGTTGCGCGTGATCCCCGAGCCGTTGCGGGATGGGGTGTACAATCTGGTAGCGAAAAACCGCTATCGGATTTTTGGCCGGTATGAAGCGTGCTTTGTGCCGGATGAGGAGTTGAAGGCGAGGGTGATGGAGTAGAAGCGAGCCAAAGTGCAAAACCGATTCGCCCCGCCCCAGCCGGGAGATTGACGGTTTTGCATGCGGCGGGATGCGGCCCGCTGCATGGATTTTCTGTTCACATTTCAAACAGCCAATGCTTAAACCCCACGTAGCCCGCATCAGCGCAGCGACATGCGGGAGCCGGCGAAGACCCGCATATCGCTCCGCTCATTCAGGCTACGTTCGCTTGCCAAAATTTACAAAAGCCAAAATTTACAAACAGAAAAACCGCATCGCGCCTCGCATCATTAAAACAACGCTTCGCGTCTCGCGGCGCGATGCGCCCGAGTCGTTGAAAGAAAACTTTCCGCCCAGAGGGCGTGCGGGATGCCGGGCGCCTGATGCGCCCGCAGCCTCGTGTGCAAAAAAGGGTAGCACGTCCGCACACGAGTATTCACAGCGGAGGCACCGGAAATCCCGGCATTCCCGCACGCAATGGTTTACGATGTATGCCGTGCTCTCCTCGGGGAGATGCTCTATTGCGCCCGTCATCCGCGGATTAAGGTTTTGTCCGACCCGGTTGGGCAGACTAGCCTCCGCAGGACTTGACCCCAGCATCAGGGGCGGGACCACACGGTTTTATCGTCCGCTTCAGCGCCGTTCGTCTTGCGCAACCTTTCGTCGGCTCACAGGCACATCATGGATGGGACTGCCCTGCCAACTCAGATCGCACGCGACACTGCCGCGTCCATCGCATCCCATTCCGCGTCCGTGACGATCGCGATACGCCCCTCGTGAGGAACGAGACGGATGAAGCTATAGGGTGTTTCGAACAAAAAGGGAACAGAAATATTTTTGGCGAAGGGGCTGGACAGCCCCGAAACACTAAATCTGGCCGTCGGCGATGTTTCTGCGAGCAGAGACGTACATCAGGCGCCCGCCGCTCGTAAGACGATCGAAGCGCCGGATCAACGCCACCGGGCTGCCGTCGCTCTCGACCAGGCGGCCTTCGGCGGCATCGATCCCCGCGGCGGCGGCAAGCCGCAGCGCCAGGACCTCGCCTCTGGTGACCGTGCGATCGTCGGTAACGCTCGGAAACTTGCCGATCGACAATCGCCCGTCGTCATCGAGCACCGTGCATTTCGGGCGCATGCCATCGAGCGACGTGCCGCGGCCTCGGAGGTAGCGCAAATCCTCCGTCGTCTCGGTATGCGTCTCAACCGCATGCGACGCGTTCAGCAAGTGGCTAAGCTCGATCAGCGGCGGCGCGGTTCGCCGGCCCTCCTCGGCCGCGCGCTGGAAAACGCCGTCCTCGTCCTGAAAACGCAACGCGCCGACGCGGCTCGCATCGTCGACCGCCAGCAGGAAGTCGAGCGCGTTCAGCGGACGGCTCTCGACATCCGCGCCGGCGCGTCTTGCTTTCTGGCGTCGTTTGGCGTGGTCGCGCAGGATGACGCGGCGCGCCCAGCCGTCCGGTTGCGTGTCCGCGATCGCGCCGTGAAAGACCGATCCGCCACGCTGTTTGCGGTGAAATTGCGGGCCGGAGACCAAGGGAGGGAAGGCTGGGGTCGATCGCGAAGCCGTCCGTGGCCGCCAGCCACGCCGCGTCGTATTCTGGACGCGGCCCGGCGCTTCTACGCCGGGCGGGCGTTCGTCCGCGTGACCGACAAGCCGCCGCAGACCAAATGGGCTACCGGCTCGAACCTCGCGTTCGTCAGTTATGCGGCCGATCCAGAGCGCAGCCTGGTGATCGCGATGGGTGTGGTCGACAATCTCGGCAAGGGAGCGGCCGGTCAGGCGGTGCAGAATGCCAACCTGATCTGCGGCCTGCCAGAAACCGCAGGGCTGGACGGCGTACCTGTTTGGCCGTGAGATCTTTTGCGAGTCCGTATTCTACGTCGTTTGTTTGTCCGAAGTTGAAATTGACCCCATTTCCCCTAAACGGTCCTATCCGCAGGCGTGCACATCAGTCTTCGTTGATTGTCTCATCCTCTTCGAGATCTTCAATCCGCACAAGAATAGCCGGATCGCCAGCGCCATCCAAAAATTCGCGAATGCTCGAAATGAGGCCAATCCTATACTCGAATCGAGGGACCTGGTTGCGGCGACGTTTCATTATAATTTGTGACTTTTCGAGATTTTCGCGAAGTTTTTGAGCTGCCGCGTCTCGTCCAGCGAGGAGTGCAAACGGTTCCACCTCGCGAAATCGAAATAGACCCGCTGTTGCAGATAGAGCGTTCTGGAACCGAGTTTGGAAAGATAGCTTCTCTGTGAGATCCACAATCTCATTCGATACGAGGTCAACGATCTTCTCAACTGTGGCTACCGTCAGAGCTCGCGGTGCCTCTTCTCTTCGTGACAAAATCATTGCGAGAGCGTTCATCGTGTCGGCGTTTACAGGTCGTGATATTAGGTAATGCAACACGCGACTCAGTCGCGGAATACCTGTCAAGGCGCGACCTGCACCCTGTATCAGGACCTTCCTAGCGGATCGGGGCTCCAGAAGCGGATGTTCTCGCTGGTTCAAATCGGCTTCCAGGGCGTCAACGATCAGATCCTGGATGTCTGTCGGACAGCGTGTAAAAGTCCACGTCAGGCATCGAACTGACCCGTTGTCAGAAAGAGGTCGTCGAGACGCGTTAGCAATTTGTTCGGCGCATTGCCCTAGCGCCGCGTCAAGGTATCTTTGTGCTTGTTCTGCTAATTCATTGGGCAGGACACCGTCGGTACCTATAGGCCGGAGATTGGTTTGCGTCGACGGATCTCGTAGGGTCCTGGACAGAAGTGTCGCGAGCACGGAAGGATTGTATGTTCCCGTACGATGCATTTGTGCAAGTAAAGGAATAATACCCCTGAGGCGATCGCTTCCTTTCCAAAATTCGATCGATGGGGGTTCAACGATGCGAATCGGTATCGGCGGTGGCGGCGTTCTCAACTTCTCGAGTATTTCTTGAGGTGAAGCGTTGATTGGATCGAGTCTGGTCCAGTCGAGAACGATGGGAGCCCTCTGAAGCGGTTCCCATTCTTGGGAGGTCATCGACAGTTTTGCCCAGCTTTGTCCCGGCGTCTGTCTGATGCGCAACTCGACACCAACATCTCTCGTGGGAGCCTCGTTCAGGCGCACACTCCAGAAGCGAATTTCGTCTTCCCCCTTGAGTATGTAAAACTCGATGTCCTGTTTACCAGCGATCCATCTTAAATCGCGATAAGGGGGCGAGATGTATTCCCGATTCGCCGGCAGGGTGGCTTTGCTTCCGATCAGGTCTTCAAATTGCGGTTTATCTCTCTTCATGACCGCAAGGCTGATTGGCGTGAGCCTGTCGAAGTAGTGAGGTAGTCCCCTTTCGATCAATCGGCCAGCGCGCAGCCCACCGCGCGCTGCGGCGTCCCAATCAAAGATTGTCACATTAGGAAAAAACGCCTGAAGTTGGCTGGACAGAATGGAGGAGAAAGGAGCAGCCAAGGGCGTCATTAGGAATGTTGACGAAATTGCTTCTGTGTTTCCAGGATCCAGCCTGCTGAAATCGGTACTCAGGAAAATATCTCCCTCGTCAATCTCTGGAGCAACAATATTGATCCAGTTTCCATTATTCAGGCGAAGTATCTCAATATCGCCACATCTGCGACTGCCGCATATAAGTTTAAGGCCAAGCGTGCTTCGCTCGCAGGAGCCTTCGTCCAAATTTGGATTGGCCTTTATCACGCTAGCATGAGCTCGATCCGTTAGCGGCCTTAATCCTGGACCGGGCAGGAGAATGCCGTAACCATCACGTTCTGGAGCGACATGGTCGACATGATCTGCATCGCGACGAAGGCGAAGCTTCTGAACCTCGATGCCGTTGCCGGAATGGATCAGAAAGCAGAAAAGCGCTCCGTCGGCTTTCTGCGGAATCAGGCCGCAGTCCAGCGCGTGAAGAAAGGCTGCGACTGGCTTCCAAAGAAGCCGAACCTTTCTCCGATCGCGATGGAAGAGTGACAGTCTTCTAAACTGAGCCGCTTCGTCGAACTCATGGAGGTCGGGCACGTTCAGGATGACATCGTCGGCGTCACGTGCGAGCGCATTCACGGTTAAACCATAAATCTCATTAAATACGGCCGTGTTTTCTTGCACTAAGTTGTCCAACATCGGAGCGAGCCATTCCCGTCGTTCTGGATGTCCGAGCTCACCCCAGCCTAGTCCTCGGCCATGCGGTGCAATCGAGGCCTGTGGCCCCGCGATCCAATCGCCCGACCTTTGTTTGACAGCAACGGTACCAAGACCACCGTCAACAATTAGAGTTGTCTCCAATTGGACGTCAGGGTCCTCGATCTCCCAATCGCGCGCTGCAACATCTCTCCATCCGTTGATGTCGAGCCCAGAAATGCGCCTCATCGACGACTCTCGGGCGTCAAAGTTGACGTAAACAGGAGTGTCAACTCAGTAAGGCTCTTCCACAAGGCGGCTTTTTGCGTTCCGAGCGTAAGGCAGAGCGCTCCCTTGCTCCGTTCGTAGTCGCAATGCTCATCGCTGCGCGCGGGACGGATAATGGCGGCGGCGACGATTTTTGCTCTTTTCCCAGTTACCAGAACGCCCTCAAGTTCAGTCAGCTCCCCATCGATGAGGCCGCCGCGGATGGCCCACATCGGCCAGACCACGAGATTTTCTTGGAAGCCCACGACATCGCCAACCCATCCTAGCCGTATCCATATTGGCGCCGCGAAGTCCGACAGACGCTTGTCCGGTTTCCGCATTCTGTAACGAACCTCGACGATCATCCGCTGCTGCGGGAGGTGGAAAACCGCGAGTGGATTATCATGATTAATCCAGGAACCACGGTTCTGTTCAGTCAGAAAATCGAGCGGTGCCGCAGCTATCAGCTTGGCGCCCGGGATGCCCGCCAAGGCAACCACGACGGCGAGCGTACAGAACTCTTCCCATGACCTGGCCTGCCACCGCCAGAGCTCGTCAAGAGCCCGGTCGCGGTCGAGCAATTCTTGCCAGGATGTCCAAATTCGGCGATAATTGACATTGTGCTGGAGCACGAAATTGGGGGTTACGCCCGGATCGGCATGCCGGACGCCTTGGTTGGCCAGATCCAGCGCCAGTCGCCGACTCGATCGACCAAAGGCATCGACCTTGCGGGCACGGGTCGTCCTAAGCTTCGTTTTGTTCATTTCAAGATAGTCCCGGGCGGCATGCGAGGCCAGTTCGCAGTAGGCACGGAGTACTCGGTTCTCGAGCGTATCGAAGTTTTCCTCTCTCGCGACGGCCAACACGCGCTGTTTATCACCGGCCCGCTCAGCGAAAGTTTCGCCCGGCTGGCGCACGAGCCAGATCATGGCTCGACGGTCGAGCTCCTGAACCCTTGATATTGGGATCTGCCGATGGGTCCGGCGCAGGATACGACGAGGTAATCGAGCCAATTCTTCGATCGTTCTCCAGAGCGCAAAGGCGTGCTTCGCTATGATATCCATATTCGGTGGTGCGTTGTCACCTTCCTCGGTCCACCGACGCCGCAATTCCTGCCAGAGCCTTGCTGGATCCCCGAGCGCGGTCTCTACGTCTCTGAGCCTCCCCCAGACCGCTTGGGCTCTGAGCATAAGACGGTGGGCCTCATGTTCCCGTTCTGTTTGAGGTTCCAATCTAGTCGGCGGACGTTCTGGTGCGCTTGGCCAATGAATCCTAATTGTTTGGTTAGCGGTTGAGACGGATGTGCCGGGCGTGGTCCTGATCGGCAGTGGGATGATCGAGAGATATCGCTCTTCACCTCCAGACGCGAAGCCCGAAACAGGCTCAGTCGCGTCCTGCCTGCCATTGACGTTTGCTCGTTCACCATTAGCCTCGTAAAGCCAGATCGAGGCTGCGTGGCTATCACTGATTTCAATTTCGTGGCCAGTCAGAGCCATCCGGTGAGTCCGCTCCAGTTGAACCAGGGCCCAGGGCCTTAGCCAAATTTCCAGCACAGCGATCACCCTTCGCGCGTCAGGCCGCGCCAAACGAATAGACCAGCGCCTACGGCCTGTCGGTCGCGAAGTTCGGCTACCCGATTTGCCATTGCCAGATCGTTTAGTTCGATACGAAGCAGCCGATCGAGTTGATCAAAGGCTGCGAGGTGACTTTCAATCTCAAGACCCCGAAGCTTCGGCAGAATGCGCAGCTCGATCTGATCGGCGAGAGGCCGTCGATAATCGTCACCTTGAAGATTAGGGTAGTTAGCGACATATCCGATCATCGAATCCCGAAGGCGATGACCAAACGGCCGACCACAATCCTCCATGATCTCGGCGAGCTTGTTGATCGCCGCGTCAACTGCGCTTCGAGCCGCACCACTGAATCCACTTGCTGGCCGCACCCAAGTCCGCCAAGACTTAAACGACTGGGCGTGTGCAGGACGCTCACTAATGCTCGAGCTTTCAAGGTCGTGGAACTCATGAGGAGCAGCGAACTGCAGGATGTTGCTTCTGTCAAGCACCTTGTCTGACAGCGACTGCGTACTTTCGTCATCGTTCATGGTTCCGGCAAACAGTACATTATGCGCGGGAAACAGCGAGATTGGCGTCTTCAGTCCCCGAATGTCGATCGGTATCATCGCATCCGCCCGTTTGCGCTTATCACCGGCCTCGTCGTAGCGGGGCCTCGCTTCAAGACGGCTCAGGAACTCAGAGAAATAATACTCGACGCGGGCCAGGTTCATTTCGTCCAAAAGGACCAGCGCCATGTGATCACTACAGTCTATGGTCGGTGGTATATCCTTTGCAGATTGCGCAACTGAGTGGTACGGATCCATATGGACCAAAAGTCGGGCTAGATCAGTAGCCCGATAATTCCTCTCAATGTAATTATAGAATCCAAGAAGATCCTGCGGACTGTCCCAACGAGGTTCAACTGCGATTTGTAGGAAGTGAATACCCATCGCTTCAGCATACCGTCGCGGCAAGAGGCTCTTGCCTGTGCCCGAGACACCGGCAAGTACCGTCAATTGCGCGTAGTCATTGATCTTCAGCGCTGTATGGAAAGCCAGAACTGTTCGAGTGCTGTATTCAAGATTTTGGGCTTTGAGGTACTGGCCAACAGCGTGTAGCGATTCAGACTCCGTCCGAGGCTCGCCTCGGCTGATGGCTGGAAACTCAAGGCTGGCGGGTACCTTGGTTAGATCATCAATCAGCCCCTGCGGACCACTTGCCGCGTTTTCGGTACCCGTCTCCAGTTCCAATCGCTCCTTACGATTTTCTAACCGCGCAACTTCCTCCGCGATCGTGTCCCGAGAAGCTGAGATACGAGCGGCTTCCTTTCTCAGGGCCTCGAGGGGTTCCTTTTGCCGCTTTAGATCTTCGATCTCTTTTGCTAGATTATCGCGTTCAATCTTCCGCGCGGCGTCGACCGCGATGCTCGTTTTGGCCTCCTCGATCTGCCTAAGCGCAATATCGCGTTCGGCACGAAGTTCAGGTAGCTGTGCCGAGACTGTACCGTGTTCCGCTGCGACCTGGGCCAGCTCCCGTTTCAACAAATCGAGCCTCTCGGGACTGCATTCTTCCGTAAGCTGCTCAAGCTCTTTCCGCTTTGCATTGAATTGTTGCGATATATCCGCCAGTTTTCCAGCTGCTTCCGCTGCCTCGGACTTGACCTCCTCAATTTCGCGACGCGCATCCTGCAAGGTTGCGTACTCAGCCTTTATCGCGGCCAGTTGCTCTGCGAGGACAGCAACCTCGGCAAACAGACGGTCGCGCTGCTGGATCTTTTGTTCGACCGCGCTCAGTTCTGCCCTCCTGACCACAAGGAGATTTTCCTCCTGGGCTCTCAGCTCACGTATGTGCTCGAAGCGGGTCGCATCTGGGAGGCGATCGCGCCGGATCTGAAACATGATTGCTATGCCGCTCATGACAAGCGTCAAAGCCGTAAGCATAATGATGGCGGGAAAGACGAGCTGTGAGGCTTCCACGATGACTCTTTCTCCCTACGGCTGCGTAGGCGCTCGCGGCGCCGTGTTGCCAGGTTCTCTTGGGGCTGGCCGAGGTGGTGAGATCGGGCGTGGACTTGGTTTTATTGTACCACCTGGTGCCGGGCCTCCCGATAGCGGCACTGGTTCGCCAGGCGCGGGGGGCGTGGGTGTATTGCTTACACACAATTCCTGAAGGCGTCGGTTCTCGTCATTCAATCTTTTTCTCAAATCATCCAGCTGAGCCGACATATTGTCGCGGCGCTGCTGGAGATCAGCAATCTCTGATTGTGCAATCAAGAGGCTTTTCTCCGCCTCAGACCGGCCTTCCTGGGCGCGCCTTTCGGCCGTCTCGTCAATGGTGATTTGCTGCCTTCGCTGTTCCAGCCCGGCGACCTCCGTTCGGATCGCCGCTAGCCTCTTTTCTATCGAAGTCAGTTCGTCGCGCGTCTTAGCAAGGCTGGTCTCTGCATCTGTGCGAGCAGACGATGCACGTTGAACTGCTGATTCATCAACGGCCTGCCTAGTGCGCATCGCATCATAGCGCAAAATCTCACTCTTAAGCTGCACTAATCGTTGTTGTGACGATTGAAACTCATCCAGAGCTTTCGCTTGAGATTGCTCCGCTGCAGCGCGCGATTCATCTGCTTTCTTGGCAGCTGCCTCGTTGACGATGATATTGCTTTGGATCGCCTTCAAACTATCGACAGACGCTTTTAGTCGTGTTACCTCAGTTGATCGTTCCTGCCACTCCCGATAAATGCTGTCTCGGTCCGTCTTTAACTTAGTCATATCGGATGCCTCTTTGCCCGCGGTTTCAGCGGCGCGATCAGCAGCTAGTTTCCGATCTTCCAGCTTCGCGATGTCCGCGTTTAGAGCGTCACGTCTAGTCTCGAGAGCTCGGATTTCCTCTGACTTGGCCGTGGCTGTCCTACCGGCGGTCGCGTTTTCCGATTTGAGAGCCTCAAGCTGTCGTTTCTGAGCCTCCAGGTCAGCGGTCATCTTCGACAAATCCGCTTCTGTCGTACGTTTATCAGCAAATAACCGGTCGCGTTCGGATTGAACGCGCCCTGCGTCAGCGGCAGCTTTCTCAGCATCATCCTTTCGGCGTATCGCTATCGCACGGGCTTCCTCAAGTGAGTCTATCTCAAGTCTGATCGCGCCTAATCGGCCTTCTACAGCTGTTACCTCGACAAGCCGGCGGCTCACGTCGTTCTCCCGTGTCGCAATCCCGCGCTCATGTTGTTGCACAAGGATAAAAAGTGCCGCGTTGAGGCAGACGACAACAAGGCCGAGGCCGCCGACCAGCGCGATCCACTTCCATGAGGATGGGGTGATCGGAACTGACGACGCGTTAGCGGCGACCGAGTTCTCGTTCAACTCTGTCAAGACATTCCTCCATATTTTCCGAGAGCTGGTGGACCCAGAAGCGTAGCACTTTCCAGCCGCGGCCCATGACTTCCTTGTCCCTCAGCCGGTCGGCGGTCTTTCGATTGCCGGTCGCATCGGTATGCCAGCGAACGCCATCAACTTCGACGTCGAGCTTTGTGCCCCCGGCAAAAAGCGCAAAATCCAAGTAGCGTGTCCCGAGCGGATGCTGTGGATGGGGCTCAAGACCGCGTGCCCGCATCGCGGTGTCCAGCCTGCGTTCCCAGCTGCTGTCAAACTGTTGCGGCCTCGGAGGCGACCAAGGCCTGCTCGCGCGGTTGGCCAGGAACTCGATATGCCGAATTCGGCATGTCTTCGCGAAAGAGAGGTCGCCCAATATTATGCAGAGTGCCCTCGCGCGGCTTACAGCGACATTAAGCCGGCGGCGGTCCTTCTTCAGGAACGCCTGGGTCGATTGCGGCGAATTCGCTGCGATGACGAGCGAAAGAAGGATGAGATCCGCTTCGCCGCCCTGAAATTTGTCGACCGTCGATATGCGTAGAGAAAGCCGGGTCCGTTCGGCCTGAGTGAGGTGCGCTGCTACGGTCTTCTGAATTTCAGCGACCTGAGCATTAAACGGCGAGATTACGCCGACGGATCCGTTGAAAGAGTCGTCAGCTGCGAATTTCTTGAGTAATGATGAAATCTGGTTAGCCTCGGCCTTGTTGACTGGACCACCATCGCCCTTGGTCTGTTGTCCCGTGACATCTTCCCAGGCTAGGCCGGGGCGATAACCCTTTGGAGGCTGGAACTGTTCTTCCCATCTTCGGCCGATAAGCTGATTCTTATAAAAGTCCGCGTTCAGGTAATCCACAATGGCCGGCGCGGATCGAAATTGATCGGCCAGCAGGAATCGCTTTGCCGCCGGGCGACCGGCGCAAAAATCGAAAAGGGAATTGACGCTCTGGGCGAACGTTGATCGGCCTTGTTTGGGAAGTCCAGCAGCATCCATGAGGGCATGCTCTGTGCCAGAGCCGAGCGGCCGAACAAAATTGAGTTGCATCGGATCGCCGACGATCACCGCATGTTTTGCTCGGGCCAATAGTGGAAGAGCGGAAGCAATGTCACTTTGGCTGGTTTCATCAAAGATGACGTAATCAAAAAGACCAGGCACGAGCGGAACACGGGAGGGCACAGAAAGGGTACTGACTGCCCAGATCGGACGATGACGTAGCACTATTTCCGCGTCTTCCGGGGGCATATGGCGGACGCTCTTTATGTTCGTGAATTCGAGTTCTTTTGCTCTTGCAGCAATTTGTATTCGGTCCTCATGCGTTGGCTTGGTCAGACCTTCGGCCAGTTTTGGCAAGAATGCGGCAATATCCCTACCCAAAGAGGCGAATTCAGCATCGGTCGGAGCCGCTCTCTGTGAGATGGCGTCCTGTAGCAGCTGATATCTGAGGCGTGCAATGCGACTATTGATCTGTCGAATTGACGCGGTGTTCGGTAACGGCTTCAGCAATTCGCTCGGCCGTCGGGCCAGGTACCTGATTGCTGTCAGGATTCGTTGGAGCAGGTTCGTTCTTTTACCTTTAAGGGCAGCTGAGTTTCTGTGCTTGCCGAACTTTTCTAACAAGTCGCGACGTTCGACCAGCTCGGACAGTACAAGAT